>Ga0209353_10000056_pt1 | contig 66227 bp, 83 predicted proteins | sample LauGreSpBDMM15SD_2_FD_187561 | JGI IMG/M metagenome (GOLD analysis project Ga0209353, IMG submission 187561) | Freshwater lake microbial communities from Lake Michigan, USA - Sp13.BD.MM15.SD (SPAdes) (version 2) | ecosystem: Environmental > Aquatic > Freshwater > Lake | place: Lake Michigan... | reverse complement strand
GCATTAGAACGTAATTTGTTAATTAAGTCAACAATTATTAGTGAAACTGTTGATGTTTCTACTGTTATCAGTAGTGATATATTAGGAGTTTCAACAAGTGCAAACAGCGACTTAAATATTAATTGGTCGGTTAATCAATATATTATAGCAGCTTTTCAAAATGCAGCGGTAGGCAATAGTACAATTATGAGTTTACTAATTATACAAAAATATTAATGGAAAATTTAATAAAAATAAATAATACAATTACTTGGAGAGATATTCAAAATGCTGATATAATTGATATTCAAAAATTAGATGAAATGGCTTTGAATTTAACATTAGCAGAATATAACACTTACTACTTTGACTATCCAAATACTAGCGTAAATGGAATAAACTACAACTCAATAGATGAATTAATAAACGCATTAAAATAAACTTTGTTAAATAATATGAACGCAAATGAATTAACATTTAATATAAAAGACGTAGTTACAATTGTTATTGGCTTAGGTTCTGTTATTGGTTTTATTTATATGATTAAATCTAGTACTGAAAAAACTGAATTAAAAATTACAGAAACTAATGATGAATTAGATGAATTTAAAAAGATTGTAAATGAAAAGTTTTTACACTCTAAGAATACTAAAAAAGCAACAGTAGAATATATTATGGATACAGTAGAAAAAAAAGAAAATCTAATTTACACTAAAATAAGTGAGATTAAAAGTGAACAAGAAGTAGCTCACAATAAATTATGGAATAAATTAGATTCAGTTGAAAAAATGCAGCAAAGCATAAGTAATAGTTTAGCAGAGTTAACAGGTTATTTAAAAGCTAAAAATATCTAGTCATGAAAAAATACAAAGTTGAAGAACTACAATTACAATTTACCAAGTTAGGTTATAAGTGGTTGCCATTTCAGATAGTTGGTATTAGGTCAAAAGCAGATAGTCCAAATAAGTTTGATGACTTAATAGGACTTGTTGAAAAAGATAACATTACTTGGTTTACAGGAACAACTAATCCAGGTACTCATTGGTTAAAGAATTTATTAAATCCAAAAGGTGCAGCATTACTTAAACCTAATCAATATTTAGATACTTGGAAGTTAGCTTTACATCAAGGTAAATATGAAGCTCTTTGTCAAAGAAAACCTGTAATTGTTTACAGAGATTCTAACAAGAATAATTTTGCTGAAGAAACAGCAGTAGTTGATACAGGATTATTTGGTATCAATATACATAGAGCAAATCCATCTGTAATATCTACTATAATAGATAAGTGGTCAGCAGGATGTCAAGTATTAAACAATCCTTTAGACTTTAACTTCTTAATTAAAAGATGTAAAGAATCGGGATTAAAAGATTTTAGTTATGTTTTACTTAAAGAATTTTAATATGTCAAAAAGAAAATTAGCAGATTACGGAGCAACAATACTAAGTTTAGTAGTAGCAATAGCTTCTGCATGGATGACAATAGAATGGACAACTTTTGATATTAAAAAAGAATGGCCTAAATTAATACTTTCTGCAGTTATTGCAGCAGGTGGTTATGTGTCAACATTAAAACTAAAAAAATAATGTTAAAAAAAATTAAAGATAATTTAGAATTAATTTGTATAGTTGTAATAATCTGTATAGTATTCTTATTAGGTAAATCTTGTGGTAATAAAGTAATTAAAACATTAGAACCTGAAGTTGTTACTATAACTAATTACAAAGATACTATATTTCCTAAAGATACTATTTATGAAAATAAGTGGTATCCTAGTAAACCTAAACATGATACAGTATGGATACCTTTTGATTCAGTAGATGTTACTAAAATATTAGTATATAATGATACTATTAAAAAACCTGAATATGAAGCATATACTCAAACTACTGTTCAAGGTGTACTAAGAGATATGAAGTTAGGTATTAAACTTAAAGTACCTTTAATGATTAAAGATTGTACAGTAGTTAAAAAAGATAGTTTAATTTATAAACCTTACAAATATGAATTACATGGTGGACTAGTTGTAGGACTTACAATGTTAGCACCTACAATTGATTTAAGTATAGACAGATGTACTTATAGTATTGGATATAATCCATTTAATAAACAACCTATAATTGGATTTAAATATAGATTAATTGGATGGACACCTAAAAAAAGAAAAAAATAATTATGTTTACATTAAGAACTGGAGTTGCTGATGTCAGGAATATAGCTGACTCAGGTAAGAATAACTATTCATTTAGAATTAGTGATGAGCAAATAGCCTTCTGGTTTCATGAGGTTAGATCTATGCTTATTTCTCAAGCAGTATCTAAAAGACAAGATATATCTGATGTATGGATACAAGAAGTACCTTGTGCTGAATTAGAATTAGTAGATGCTACTGATTGTTGTTTTATAACTACAGATTGTTACATACTTAAAACTAAATTACAAATTCCTACAACTGTTGAAACAGCTAGTGATAACTTTATATTAAGAGTTACTACTCCTACAGGAAATATTATAACTAAATCTAATCCTTTTGAAGTTAAATACAACAAGTATAATAAATATACAGGTACTAAACATCAATGGTATTTAAGAGATAATTACTTATATATTACTTCAGATTTACTATTGGAATATATAAATATATTTGCTATCTTTGAAAACCCAGAAGATCTAGCAGGATTAAGTTCATGTGGAACATCAAGTTGTTTTTCTTGGGATAGTAAATATCCTGTGTCATTAAAGATGGCTAATGATATTACTAATATTATAATGCAAACTAAAGTAATGCCATTCTTACAAATGCCACATGATACAAGTAATGATGCATTATCTCAGAATCAATTAGGTAAGAAATGATAGAATTTAAGGCAACTAAAAGAACTAAAGGAAAATTTACTAAAGACTTATCAACTAAAGATTTTTACAAAGATTATTGTAGAGCATCTTTTAACAACAAAAGAATACCTGTAGATTATGCAGTATACTATAAAGTAGTAAGATCTTTTAATAAAGTATTACAACGTAAGATAGTTGCTGAAGCAGGTTCTTTTAAAATGCCTTACAATTTAGGATACTTAGGTATTACTAAATATGAAGTTAACTTTGATATAGATAAACTTAAGAACTGGAAAGTTAATTATGGTGAATCTAAAAAACAAGGAGTATTAATTTACTATGATCAACCATTTAGATATAAATGGAAGTGGGATAAAACTAAATTAAAACTTACAGGTAAAAAGTTTTACAAGTTTACACCTTGTAGAGAAGCATCAAGATCTATACCTGCACATCTAAATAAGAATCCAGGATTTGATTATTATGAACAATTAGCAAGAAAACAATAATGAGTATAACTAGATTTAAATCAGTAAAAAGTATAATAGCAGGATTATACAGAGATTTAGGAACAAATGTAGAAATCAGTGAGCAAGATACAGTAGAGTGGATAGGTGAAGCTTTAAACATGATAGGTTCTTATCCTCAACTTCAAGAAGTTTCAACTGTTCTTACAGTAGCTAATCACAGAGTAGAGATACCTTGTGATTTTGCATACTTAAAAGATCTTACTCATAAAGGTAGACCAATGTACTGGTCAGCTAAATCTGCAGCAAATAATTATAATTGTCCAGATTGTAATGATATACCTACTTGTTGTACAGATTATAATTTTTATATACAAGATGGTTATATTAATACATCTGTAGAATCAGGAGATTTATGTATGGTGTATTTAGGAATACCTGTAGATGAAGAAGGTTATCCTTTAGTTCCAGATGAAGTATATTTTGACAAAGCTTTAAAAGCTTATGTTACTCACATGTTAGATAGAATACAATTTAGAAAAGGTTTACTTCCAGAAGTTGTATTTAGGTTATCTGAAAAAGATTGGTATTTTTATGTTAATTCTGCAAGAGGTGCTGCTTACATGCCTAATGCTGCACAAATGGAAAGAATTAAAAATGTTTGGGTTAGACTTATACCTAAACCAAATGAATATGCTACAGGATTTAGAAACTTAGAAACTAGAGAAAGAAGAAACTTAAGATAATATGGAAACTAATAATAATTTTTCAGGAGGAATGAATTCAGATCTTTCAAAGATATTTCATTCCAAAGATTCTTATTTACAAGCATTAAATTTTAGAGGAGTTACTACATTAGGAGAATCAAATGGTTCTTTAGTTAATATCAAAGGTAATGAATGTAATATTCAATTACCTGAACTACGTGATATTTTTAAAATTCAAGTTGTAAATGCTGGTGGTGTAAATGATGATGTAGTAACTATAACTATTAATGGACAAACTACTGCACCTATTAATATTGCTGAAGGAGTTTTAGGATTAACTGTTTATAATGCAATTAAAAATTTAGTTAATTGTTATGAAACAACAAACCCTATAACAAATGTTTTAAAATCATTTGCAGTAGCTTGGGCTGATAACTATGTAATTATATATCAACAACCTACATATAAAGATTGTAGTCCTGCAGAACCTGCAGTTGATCCTATTATTTTAGTAAATAGAACTGCTACAGATGTTAGATATACTTTACAATTTGTAAATGTATTTGGTAATTTTGTTAATACTAGAGAAGCTTATGTTGAAGGAGTTTCTGATTTAATAATTATTGGTTCACAATTTATAGATGAAAATATTTATTTATTTACTTGTGAAAATATAAATACTATACCACCTAATGATAGTTTTACAGATATTGGTGCTATATGGAAATTATCTATTGATAATGTAACTAGAGAATCTACATTAACTTTAATCTATGCAAACTATTTAGACTTTACAAAGTTTCATCCTATTGCACCTACTGCTGTATTAGGAAGATATGAAAGTGGTAATTTACAAAGATTATATTGGACAGATTTTTATAATAGTATTAGAACTATAGAAGTTACTAACCCACAATTATTTGCATTAAACCCTGCATTAATTTCAGTATTTCCCGGAGTAACTTTTGAGTTACCTTTGTTAAAAGAATTTACTTCAGGAGGAACAATTTCTCCAGGTACTTATGAATTAGCTTATAGATTAAAAAAGAATGCTGGACAAATAAGTAATTATTCTCAAACTTCAAATATGGTTCATTACTTAGGTAGTGAAAATACAGCATTTGTTGATTATCAAGGAGGTGGATCAGCAACAAGTGGTAGAAGTATTGTTTGGACATTAAATAATATAGATACTGCTTGGGATTCAATGGAATTTATTATTCTTTATAGAGCAACTAAAACAGATTTACCTGTTATATATGTTACACCTGAACAAAATATTACGAATGAATTTACATTAACTTCGATTCCAGATACTTGGGATATAATATCATTAGAAGAGTTCTTAACTTTATCTTCAGGATTTACTCATGCTAAAACTGTTGAAACTAAAGATAACATTTTATTTTGGGGTAATGTTAAATCTATTAAACAAAAAGAAATTAGTACAATATTTGATGCTAGAGCATTTAGAGCTAAGACTTCAGATGATGAAGATATTTATATTAAAGGTGTTGGAACACCATATACTTTAGCAACTGCTATAGCTACTCCTAAAACTGATAACATGATTAATGAATATTATGATTCATTAGGTGAACCAGGAGTTAATGCTTGTTATTATAAACCTAATAGTACAGTGTTAGGTGGTAAAGGTTTATTTGTAGAATATGAATTTGGTACTGAAAATATATTACTTTGTGATTTAGCTGTTACTCAAGGAGATGCAGGTTCTTCCTGGATGATTAGTGGTTTACCTACTGTAAATAATTTTTCAATGAGAACAGGTATTGGAATAAGTACTTCTGAAAATCCTATAGATTTAATCTTAGGACAGACAGCAAGTATTCCACCATTATTACCTACAGATTCAGAAGATCAAATTTATCCTTTAGCTGGAGTAGGTACTTCTAAAAATCCATTTTACACTTCTGTAGCAAGAAGTGTTCAATCTGAAGAAATTTATAGATATGGTATTCAATTTTTTGATTTACAAGGTGCTCCATATTTTACAGAGTGGATTAGTGATATTAAAATGCCTGCAACATCTGATTCAAATACTATTAATAGAGGCACTCAATCAATTGCAGCAGGAATAACTGATTTTAGAAATTCTTTTTTGTATAATGGTCAAATTTGGGGACAATCTATTTATGTTAAATTTAAAATAGATGTTAGTTCTGTTGCAGAATATATTAGTGGTTATCAAATAGTTAGAGTTGAAAGAACTAATGAAAATAAAACTATATTAGGTTCTGGGATGTTAACTAACACTTTTGCCGGAGATACTGGAGATTCAAGTTTAGGTGGAGGTTTGTGGAGAGACATACAACCTTATATTGTACGTTTTACGTTTCCACAAACTGAAGTTATTAATATTTATGACCCCTATCCTTCGCAAACAGCTTTAGAAACATTAGCTCAAAGTGGAGATAATGGTAGTAGTATTCCTTCTACAATGTTAACTTTTGATTGCTTTGACTTTCAAACTAACGGTTATTCTTATAAAGCAGAAGATAAAATATTAATTAGATCTAAAGTTATAGCTGCTAATTTTACTCCAAGTGGTTCACATCCAAATAATCCTAGATATAGGTTTGGTACAGAAGAAGGTGATGCTAGAGATAGTTTTATTAATAATAATCAATCTGAAACTGATCAACCTTCTTTAAGAACACCTCAATTTAATTTAGGTGGTTATGGTAGATGGAGTACAGGATTTGATTCAGAATTAATGCCTTATTATTTATTGTTTTATTATGAAAATCAAACATTTTCAGGTAGTTCTTTTACTAATAAAAAAATAAAAAAAGGAATATCTGTTAATAACGGTGCAGATATAGATTCTGCAGATACAGGAATTGCAGATTTTCGTAATTATATGCGTAATTATGGACCAGATGTTGCTAATATAGGAAGTTCTACTAACCCTAAAAGATCAGGTATTGGTTCAGATACAACATTGTTAATGTTTGATACTACTGAAAAAATAGAAGCTTGGTTCTATGGATGTACTTACAGTGAAAAGTTAATGGGTTTATATTATAGACCTAATCCTTTACAATATGGTGGAAATACTTATTCTGCTAGAAGTGCAAATGAGTATATAGCTTGTGGTAGTTTTATTCCTTTAAATAGAAATCAACAAATATTAACTAACAATAAAAATATAACTTTTAAATGTTTTGGTGGTGATGTATATTTAAATTATTGGGATCATCAAAAAATATCTAAACCTGATAAAAGTGTAGCTGTTACTTTTTGGCAATATAATTATAATGGTGGTGCTGGTAATGGTAACGCTTTAGGTTTAGGTTCTTATAGAGAACTACAAATGTCTAATACTTATTATTTTCCATGTACTAATAGTAATAATCAAAATGTTAGATATGGGTATCATTTAGATAGAGATTTAACAGTAGATCCTTCTTATTTATTAGTAGATCAATTTAATTATGATTACTATCATTCTAACGAAAAGAATGTAACTACATTTTTTCCTAAACCATTTAATTTTGTAATCAATGATGAATGGAGAAGTAGAGTTTATTACTCAAATGTAAAAATTGATAATGAAATAGAAGATTCTTGGTCAATATATCCTATTACACAATTCTATGATGTAGAAGGTAACTATGGTGGAATAACTTCATTAATAGCTTTAAATCAAAACTTGTATTATATTCAAGAAAAAGGTATTGGTGTATTAATGGTTAATCCAGTATCTATGTTAACAGGAGATGCTCAAGGGTTTCCTATAAGTTTAGGTAATGGTAGTCAAACTATTCAAAAGCATTATTACAGAAGCATTGATTCTGGATCTAAACATCAATGGTCAGTATACAGATCTCAATCTGCAATTACTTATATTGACATTAGACAAAAGAAAATAATGTTATTTAATGGTGAAGCAGTAAATCCTGTTTCTGATTTAAAAGGACAAAGAGGATTTTTATATAAAAGATTACATGAAGCATTAATAGATAATGATAATCCTATTATAGGTAAAGGTTTACTTGTAACTTATGATTATCAAAATAATGAATTCTTATATACATTTAAAAATAATTCTTTTGGTAAATTTGGACTTCCAGATTTAAAAAGTAATGAAAATCTTACAATTTCTTATTCAGAGTTTCAAGATGCATTTGTATCAATGTATTCATTTAGTCCTAATATCTATATAAACAATAATAGATTTTTATGGTCAGTAGATAATGATATAGATAATTCTAAAATGTATTTACATAATCATGGAACTTATGGAATATTTTATAATCAAGCACCTAGTCCTAGTTCATTAAAATTAATAGTTAATGAACAACCTTTGTATACTAAATTATTTGACAACTTAGTTTGGATGTCTGAAACTGTAAATGATAACATTGAATGGTCAGATGATTTAAACCTATATCCTGGTTCAATTACTCAACCTGCTTATCCTGATAATGTAAATATTAAAAATACTACTTTTGACAAAGTTAGATTTTATAATGAATATCAAAATACTGATTGGGTTGATTTAACTTATGGAACTAACTTAAGAAAAGTTGAACAACAATTTAATGTACAAGTACCTAGAAACAAATTTGACTATGATACAACTAGTCCTTCAACAGTATCTATCTTTGACCCTGCTAAGTTAACTAAAACAACTTTTGGAGAAAGAATGAGAGATAAGTGGATGACTATAGACTTGAGTTACAATAACTTACTAGGTCTTAGATTTGTAATACACAATATTAAAACATTATTTAAAATATCTGACAGATAATCTATATAATAAATAAAATTATTATAATTATCCCAGTTATTAGATTCTCTAAAATACTGGGATTTTTATTTGCATATACCATTTAAATACCTTATATTATATAATAACAATAACTTAATTAGTTATACCATGAAGAAAAATAAAAAAATACCAAATACTCCTAAATATAAATTTGGAGGATTTCCAAAACTTGAACAAGGACTAAAAGATTATGGATTAGGATTAGCTGATTCAGCATTAGGAACTCTTGGTGCAGGTAACGTAATTAAAGATTCTCAATATTCAGATACAGGATTTGGTAATGCTATGAAAAAAGGTTCTGCGTTTAGTGGAGCTTTAACTAAAACTGCTGCAGGAATGATACCTGGTTATGGACAATTTATATCTGCTGGACAAGGTTTAATAGGTCAAGCTGTTGGTCCAGATAAATCACAATATGATGAACAAGGTAATCCTATTAATCCTAACATGCAACAAACTATTGGTATGGCTGGACAAATTGGTGGTATGGCAGGTGGTTTTATGGGTAAATATGGTGGACAAATGAGATTTGCAATGGGTGGTATGAATATAAAACCTAATGCTGAAGTTGAAGGTGGTGGTTATGGTAAAGATGGTGAAAATACTTTAAATCCTGATAATACAGCAACTCAATTTAATGGTCCTACACATGAGCAAGGTGGTATTCAAACTAACTTAGATCCAGGTACATTAATATTTAGTAATAAAATTAAATGGGATGGTAAAACAGCAGCAGAACATAATAAACCTTATGCTAAAATGATTCAAAAAGCTAATAAAGATTTAGAGAATTCTAATTTAAGTAAAGAAAGTAAATTAAGTAGTCATTTAAATTTAATGGGTGCTACTAAAGCTTCTCAAGCAATCTTTGCTCAAATGGAAGCTAAAAAGCAAGCTATGGTTCAAAACTATGCTAAGAAGATGGGAGTACCATTACCTTCTATTGATAATCAACAAATGCAATCTCAAGGTATGCCTGGACAACCTCAAGGTGAAATGCCAATGGCAAAACATGGTGGTATGATGAATAAGATGGCAATGGGTGGAGTACAACTACCTTTTTATAATACTGATAATGCAGGTAATCCAATGTATGCAATGGGTGGTGGTTATCCTGCAATGACTAATCCTTACAATAACTTTAAAGGTAGTATTCCTATGTATGATGATGGTGGTAATATGCCTTTAGATCCTCCTACTGCTTCTAATGGAACAACACCTGTAAATGGTACTATAAAAGTAAGTGATATACCTTCTTATGGAAAAACTGGATATGATGAAGCTAGTATGAAAAACAAAGATGCAAAATTTGAAGTTTATAATAACCCAGATTATCTTATTCAAAATCCAAATATAGATACTGGTAAATGGAATGATTTTCAAAAGTTTTTAGGTACTTATAAATTACCTAATGGAGAAAACTTTGTTGGTAATAAAGCTGGAAATACAAAGTTAGCTAATGATTATACAAATTTAGCTATTTCAGATTATAACAAAGGTTTATCAGATAAACAAAGATCTGTTAGTTTAGGTGATATAGAAGAAGTTCAAAAGTATTATAATCAAGGAGATCCAGATGTACCAGTTGATAGAATCTTAGGAAGTAAAACAACTCAGTTTAGGTATCCTTTTTTCTCTAGTGCAAGTAAAGTTAAAGCTAAACCAAATACATTTATGCCTATTACTTATGGTGGTCAATCATATGTTGTAGATGCTGAAACATATAATAGTAAAATACTTCCTGTTAGTGAAGGAACAAGTAATGAAAATGTAAGTAAATATTTTCAAAAATATGATCCTAAAAAACATAGAATGATAGATCAAAAACATGTTGACCTTGTTAATAAAGTTGGTGGTTTAGAAGGAGGAAGTGGTAGATTTAGAGTTGAAAATGTACCATATCCTAAATTTACATATAATGCAGGAGCAAAAGAAGATTATCAAACACAATGGAAAAATTATCAAATAGAAAATGGATTAATAAAAGATGATGCAAATGTTGTAAAAATAAAAGAAGAATTTAAATATGGTGGTCAAATGCCTAAATATGAATTAGGTGGTGTAGAAGATGGTGATAATGGTTTTGGATATACTCCTCGTAATCCTGCAGAAGCTTATAGAATGCAACAAGCTAACAGAAATTCTTATTATAATAATTTATATCAAAAAACTAATAATAATAACTTTGTAAATTCTAATAGTTTTGTAGGAAATATACCTACTAACTTTAACTTTGAAAAATCAAAAGCTTTTAACCAAGAACAAAATCAAAGAAATTTAGCTTTTAATCAAATGACAGGAAATAAAAATCCTAGATATAGTAATCCTAATGTATCTGCAATAACAGATGAAGGAGAAGGTGTTGTTGTTCCTGGTGTACCTGTATCAAAATATGAAACTGATTATACTGATGCATTAAAACCAGATTGGTATTCTAAAGAAGAATCAAGAAAAAGAGAAAATGAAAGTATGGCTAGAATACCAGATAGTTCATTTACTCAAATGAATCCTAATTCTAAAAACTTTGATTGGGGTAAATTAGCAATGCAAGGTGCTAATTTCTTAGGACAAAATGCAGGTAATATTTATGATTTAACTAGAAAGAATGAACCTTTAGAAACTTATGATTTAATGACTGCAAAATATATGGATCCTACACAAGCAATAGCAGGTGAAAATTATATTGGTAGACAAACTAGAAAAGCAATACCAGGATTAGTTGGTGGTAATGCAGGAGCAGCTATGAATTTATTAGGTGCTAATAAAGCAGGTACTGCTAGTAGAATTGGTAGACTTCGTGAAACATATGATAATGCTAATGCTCAAATTGCTAATCAAACTAATCAATTTAATACTGGTATAAAGAAAGATCAAGCTGTTGCTAGAGCTGCTAATGCTGCTGCTTTAGAAAATGTTAGAAGTCAAGCTATACACAAAGGGGGTGAATCATTTGGTAAGATGACTAAATCAGGTAGACAAGATAATATGGATCAAGATACTTTAAAGATGTTTCAATGGAGATATCAAAATGAACCAGGATTTAAAAAATATATTGATAATTTTAGTACTCAAAATAATTCAGGAGAAGCAATAGTTTAATAATTAAATTAGTATATTTGTAATATGGGAATAAATAGATTTAGTACAACAGGTACCAGTGAGTATACTCCACAGCATGTACCACTACCTTTTGATACAATAACCAAAATGGGTGAACAAGTAAAACTTGAACATGATACTGCTGATGCTGCTGCCACAGTAGCTAAAACTGATATTCAAGGTGGACTAGCTACTCAAGAACATGCTAAAGCTCTTAATGCTAAAAAGAATGCTATGTTAGCAGAAGCTCAAGCTAGAGCTGGACAAACAGATAACTATGGTAGATTAACTCAAGATATTAAAGAGATAGCTAGTACAGTTCAAAATGATCCTTTGTATCAAGGTATACAAAGAGATATTGCTATGACTAAACTTGTTAATCAACAAAGAACAGATCCTAATCATCCTTATGTTGTACAAAATTATTCTGATGAAAAAGGTAATGTTAAACAATTAGGTGTTGATCAACCATTTGATGAAAGTTATTACAATGTAGTAGCACCAGGTGATAGAAATGCTGAAAGAAAACCTTTATATGCTCAAATAAAACCTGTTATTTCTAGAATTTATGAACAACCTGTTACTAAAACTTGGATTGATGAAATGGGTAGAGAACATACTCAAACTTTACAAGAAGGTGTTGAAGCTGAAGGAATAAGAAAAAGTCAAGTTAAAGCAGCTTTAGCTAATTATATTGGAAAAGATTTTAATGCTTTAAATACTCAATCTTATATGTATGATAAAGCTAGATTAGCAAAACAAGGATTTGATTGGACACCTGAACAAGAATTAGATGCTACAGCTAATGCCTTTTTAGGTGAATATTATAATGAAAAAGAAATTCAAAAATTAGGAACTGATAAAGTAACATCTCCTTTAAAAGATGCGTCAGGTGGATCTGGTGGTGGTTCTGGTAATAAAAAAATACCACCTGAAGTACCTAATCAATTTATATTATTAGCTGATGCTAAACAAACTCAAGTTACTAATCCAGTATTAAAAGATTTAGGATTAGTTCCTGGTCCAGCAGATCTTCCAGGAAGTTACATGATTGGTTTAAATAGCGGTGATGGTAAAGGAGCAATTATTAATTTTGCTAAAGTAACTGCAGATAATCCACAAGCTAATAATATTGTAACTTATGGTAGTGAATTAAATAATCTTAGAAAGACTACAGGTATAGAAGATAATGAAACATTCTTAGAAAAATTAAAAGCACAAAATCCTAAGAATACTTATCAAATTTTAGGAGATAAAATTTATGTTGCAACTCCTACAATGGTTAATGGTTTAAATAAAACTAAAATTACAAATGTACCTATTCAAGCAATGAAAGATGCTTATTTAAAAACTACAGATGATTTTAAATTACTTGCAGATGAAGCTAAAGAAAATGGTGTAGATATTTCTGATCCTAAATTTAGAGATAATTATTTAAAAACATTAAATATTAGCACTATTAAACAAGCTCAAGCTGCTGGACAAATGCTTGACATTTCTGGTAATTATCCTTTCTTTTTAAATGATGGTAATAATAAAACTAATGTTGGAGATAAAGCATTTTTAGATGGTTATATTGTTATGACTAGAGCTCAAATAGATGCTGAAATGGAAGCTAAAGGATATACTACAGAAGTAGGATTTCAAGGACCTCTTGATGAAATTTATAAAGATGATTGGGAAGATGTATTTGGTCCAAAAGGAAATGGTATAATACAACCATATAGTACAACAAGAGATAAAGTTGGTGATGCACAAGAACAATTTAAAATCCCTGTTAAAAAACCTATTCAAATATCTCAAATAGCTAATCAAAATTATAATAGTTCTTTTTATGGTACAGCAGTAACAGGTGATGAATCTCAACATCATGCTGAAACTTTTAATGATTGGCAACAAAAAAATATAATGGAAAGAAGAAATAAGGTTTTTGGTCAATCATATACTTCAAATCCTAAAACTTTTAAAAATAATATAGTAGCTGATATATCATCTGATCAAAATATAAATGCTGATATTAAAGGTGAATTATTTAATATAATAAAAGAATTAGAAAATAATCCAAAGGCAACAAAAGAAACTTGGGTTGGTTTTAGGAATGGTTTAAATTTAGATGGTCCTGAAGAAATATTAAAAAGATATAAAAATAATGGAATAGTTACTCAACCTGCAACTGTGGGAAAGAGCCAGGGGGGTTGGTCACAAACACCAGCAACTCCCCTAAAGAAGTAAAATACACTGGTGGTATTAGAGATTTAACTAAAACAGTTATTGTTAATGGTAAATCTATTAATCCTATTAAAAGGTTTGATAATCCTGTAGATGCGTATAATGATATTTATCACGATATACATTTAAAACTTAATGGTGGTTCAAGTTGGGTAAAACCTGAAACTACAATAGAAGCATATATTCATAAATTTGCACCTAAAGAAGATCAAAATAATCCTGCATCATATACTCAACATATGATTGAAAGATTAAATACTGATTTAAAATCTGCAGGTAGTTCTACAGTAATATCTAATACTTCAACATTAGGAGATATTAAATCAAAACTTCTTGAAGTAGGTGTTGATCCTGATCATGCTTTTACTAAAGCTCATTTAAAAACAGAAGATCCTACAGTATTAAGAGATTTAAATAAAGAACCTAGTTCTACATTACAATCTATAAGTACTTCTGCAACTACACCAAATCAAAATAATGTTGTTAAACCTAATTTAGAAGTTAAACCTAAAATAGAATCTAAAGTAGAAGTTAAACCTTTAAAACCATTATCGGTTATTAAAAAAATAGAAGAAGCTAAACCTAATTCTACTACTGAACAAGCTACATCTAGTGAATTAAAAGAATTACTTACATCAAATATACCATTAGGTCAAAAAGTTAATACCATAATTAATGGAATTGATAAAAATTTAATTAAAGAACCTATGGCCAATATTGAAAGTTGGTATGATGAAACTTTTGGTAAAGATAAAACAATATATCCTGATGCTTCAGTATCTAATATTAAAAGATTAGCTGCAATTGAAAGAATTAAATCTGCTAAAGATAAAACTTTTAAACAAACAAAAATTAATGAAACTAATAAATACTTTCAAGAATTACCTGCAATGAATGATGGTGATCAATATAATTTAGATAAATTAACTTTTAACCATAGAAATAAAAGAGAAAATAAAGAAGTAAATACTAAAGGTGTTGTTTTACAAACAATTAATCCTATTATTGATGATGTTTCAAAATTAAAACCTTTTCAATTAAATCAACAACTTATAGCATTAGATAAAGATTCTGGTAAAATATCTTTTCCTAAATCAAAAGATGATTTACCTAAAAATTCAGTATTTACAACAGCTAATAAATTTGTAGTTACTGATTTTGATGCAGAACAAAAAACAAAAGATGTTAAAAATGGTACAGGAACATGGTTTCCAACATTAGTTACTAAAGATGGTAAAAAATTACCATATACAGTAGGTGCATCAATGAATGATAATACAAGAAATGAAGGATTATATGGAGGTAAATTATTATTAGTTTCTGAAGACGGTAAACACAAACAATTATTTTTTGGAAGTGTTTCAAAATTACAAAAAGATTTTTATAACTTTAAACAAAAAACAAATAGTAATGAAGTTTCTGTAATTCAATTAGATCAAGGATCTTATAATAGAATTGTTGTTCCTAAAAATAGTAAAATGACATCTCAAGATTGGCAACAATATGATGCAAAAAATGTATCTGGAGGTCATGCTTTTTATATAACTACTTCAGCTCAAGAAAATATTATTAAACCTAATTTAGAAACTAAGGTAGAAACTAAAGTTAATATTCCAAAAGTTAATATTCCAAAAACTAAAATAGAAGTTAATCCTCCTATTAATCCTAATCCTAAATTACAAGCAGTAAATACTAATTTAAATTCAGCTCCTAAAGACGCTTCTAAAATAACAGATCCTGATTCAGATCCTGGTATTATTTCAAATTATTTAGATATGACTAAAAGATTTTTAGTTAAAAAAGGAATAATGGATCCTGAAGAACAAGCACAATCTTCAGCAACTGTTAAAACACCAGTTGTTAAAACACCTATTGTTAAAAAAGAAGAAAAAGTTAAAGAAGAAGTACCTACATTTTATAAAAAATTAAGTGAAACTAATAGTAAAAGAGGTGGTACTGTAGTATCTTACATAAATCAATTTGATAGAAAAAAAGGATTTGATTATGTAGCTACAACATTTGCTAATGAAAAAGATTCTACTTATAATAATGTAAGTCATGTTGCTCATTTTATATATGATATGGATTTTACAACAGGTAAAGTAAATTCTTCTGATGATTCTGAAACTGGTAATTTTAAAAGACGTGTTAAAACAGTAGAAGATTTAAAAAGTCACAAAGCACATAACCCAGGTTCAACAGTAAATGATCCATATGTAACACTATATCAACCTGTAAATGATGGTAAAACAACTGTACAATATCTTAAAAAATCTGAAATTAAATCAAAAGATATTAAAAATTTAGGTGATGTTTTAAGACAATATAGATATTCAGATTTAGATTGGGATGGTCCAAAAGGTAGAGCTGCTGGTTTTGCATCTAGTATTGCTGCAGTAAAAACAAAAACAGGTGAATCTACATTTTTTATACAACCAAAAAAAGCAGGAAATAAAGCTTCTAAAGATTATGATCAATTTGGAGGAGGTTCTGTAATATATTTTATAGAAGGTACTGATATAGCAATTGATTTTGCAGGTTCTAACTATCAAATTAAAGCACAAGCTGAAGATTTAATTAAAAATTATAAAATTTCTCCCGATAAATTAATTATATCATATCATGATTTAGGTTCCTATTCAGCTAAACCAGGTGGAAAAGATGGTAAATTAAGTAATGCACAATATAAAAACTTTAATCGTAGTAAAGGTGTAGGTGCAGCATTAACAATACCTGTTAAATAATTTCATATTTTAAAAATAATACATTATATTTGTAATACAAATAAAACTAAATACTATGCCAGAACCAGAAAATGCAGTAGATTTTTTTAATAATTATAGTACACAACCTAAAACAGATGTACCTAAAAATAATGAACCAGTAAGTACTGTAGATTTTTTTAATAATTATGGTAAAAAACCTTTAACTAAACAAGATGTAAATCTTGCTATGCAAGATGTCCCTACATATTTAGATAATAATGAAGAACTTACTTTAGATCCTTCTAAATATGAAACTCAATATCAAACTGATTTTAGTGATAGAGTAAATAGTTTTTGGAGAGGTATTGATGAAACTCAAAAGTCAGCAAATGAATATGATATATCTGCAGCTAAATTAAAAATTGCTAATAATAATAAATTATTACAAGATTTAAATCCTAATGATCCTGCTAGAAATGAATTATTAAGAGATAATGATAATCAAATTAAAGAAATTGAATCTGCTACTGAAGATAAAATAGCTAATCAAAAAGAAATTGATGATAACTATGTTAGTAAAAAATATAAATTAAATGAAGCATTAGTACAAGGTCAAGGATCTGAAGCAGGTTTTTTTGATAAAATGGAATATACTATGCCAAGTATGATTGGTAGTAGTATGAGTTTAGTTGTTCCTAATTTAATAACTACTTTTGGTACTAGAGCAGGAGCAACTGCTGCAGCGGCAGCTTTACAAAAAGCTGGAATTAAAGGTTCTAGAAGTGGTTGGATGGGAGCAGCAATAGCTGTTACAGGAGCTATAGGTGGTATTGCTTTTGGTAGACATTTAGAAAGTAAAAGTGAAGTAGGTGGACAAATTACAGCTAATGAAGATATGTTATCTCAAGAGTATATTGATAATGTTTATAATCAAACAGGTCAAGAAATAACTAAAGATGAGATTCCTCAAGATGCTATGGATGATATTGTTATTCAAGCAAATAAAGGTAGAGAGGAAATGTATTATAAAAATATGATGTTAGCTACTACTGATGTTGGAGAAGCTTTATTATTTTCTCCAAAACTTAATTTGTTTGGTGCTAATAAACTTTCTAAAGCTGTAAATAAAGCAATTGATTATAATAAATATACTAGACTTGGAACTAAAGCTGCCAAATTTGGAGTAGTATATGAATCTGAAAAATTTGAAGAAGGTGCACAATATGCTTTTGGTAAACGTCAAGAAGATTTTGCATTAAATTCAGGAGAATATGAAGATAAAGGTTTTGTTAAAAACTTACTAACAGATAGTAAAGATGTATTATCTTCAATGAACTTTAGTCCTATTGGTGAAGTTAGAGGTTCTGGTAGATATGCTGATGATAAACAATTTCAAACAGCAGAAGAATCTGGTGGAATGTTAGCTGCATTAATGGGTGGTATTCAAACAACAACTAAAGTAGCTAAAGATTTAAATACTTATAGAAAAGTAAATAAAGAATTACAAGATGATGGAGTATTTAATGTTGATGCTAATTATTTTAAATTAAAAGATCAGATATTACAAAAGCATTTTGAAAATGGAACTACTCATCATTTACTTGAAGGTGTTAAAAACTTAATAGGTAAAAAGAATGAAGATGGTACTGAAATTCTTACTAAAGAACAAGCTAAAGAAGAAGTAGATAAAGTTCAAAAAGCATTTGATACTTATCAAACTGTTGAATCTCAAGTAAATCAAGTTGAGAAAAAAGGTGCATTTTTAATGTTTGATTCTGCTGAACAAAAAGTAGCTAAAAAAGCAGTTAAAGATAATTTATTTCATACTTCTTTACAGTTAGCTAGAGAACAAAAAGATTTAACTGATTTAACAGTTAAAAGAAATAATGTTCAAAATGTTATTAATGATCCTAAATTAAAAAACTATAATAACATTAATGACTTAATTGAAAAACAAAAAGATGTAGTTGAAAAATTAAAAGCTTTTGATCCAATGGGAACAAAAGAAAGTTTTAATATTCCTTTTAGACTTAAAGCTAATGAAGAAAAATTAAAACAACTTGAAGAAATTAAAAAAGCTGAAGAAACTAAATTAAAAGAAGCAGGAGTTGATATTAAAATTGAACCTTTAACTATTGCTGAACAAGATTTAAATAAACAAATTATTGCTAAAGAATCTTTATTACAAGAACAAACTGATAATTATAAAGAGTTATTAAAAATTAAAGATGATAAATCTTTACAAGAATGGTATTCTAAATATAATAAAAATAAAAATACTATTGGAGAAAATGCTGATGCTGCAGAAGCTAAGAAAGCACATACTGATGAAACTAAAGTTACTGATTTTTCAGAATTTGAAGATGAAGAAAATGCTCCAGCAGAAGATACTAGATGGTATAAAGATATAACTGATAGAAAAGAACTTGATAATATTCTTCAACAAGGTAAATCTTCAGGACAAATTACACAAGCTGATGAAGATGCTATTGTTAGTGATTGGGAAGCTATACAAGCTACTAAAGCTGTTTCTAAAACTGATTGGAATAATATTATTAATAATGCTGCAAATGGTAATGAATTAGATAAAATTATAGATCAAATTGATGCAGAAGGTTCAATGACACCTGATTTATTTAATACTGTAAATAAAAAAAGAGATACTTTTACAAAAACAGAAGTTACTGAAAATGAAGTTACTGAAAAATTATCTAATGGTATTACTAATTCATTTGATGATAATTTAAATACTGATGAAGTATTAGAATCTAATAATACAAATAATGAAACTTCTAATAAAGAATTTGTTAGTAAAAAACCAAATGCTTTAATGATGAAGTTTTATGATTTTGTAGATAAAGCTAAAAAATGGGCTAGACATACTGCAGGTGAATTAAAAGGTTATGTAATTGAAGAAAGTAATCCTGGAGTATCCATTGATGTTAATAGTCCAACAGTAGCTATAGAAGGATCTGAAGTAGCTTATGTACACAATGGTAAAGATATTGCTTTAGTTGATGCTAATGGAAAAATTGTAGGTTTTTTAGGATTAGGTGCTAATGAACCAGGACCTAAAGCAGGTCTAGATGTTATTGTTGCCTATAAAGAATTAATGGCTATTAGAGAATATGTTTTATCTAAACCATCAGGTACTCTTAAAACTACAATTTTAGTTAAAGGACATGGTAAATTATTAACTAAAATGGTAGGTAATTTACCAATTTTAGATCAACCTGTTTCTCAAAGAACAGAAGATATGATTGAAGGTAGGCCTTTATTTTTATATGATGATGGTGTAGGATTAACTAGTAAAAATTTAACTGAAGCTCAATCTAAAGTTGCTGAACAATTTAAAAATATTTCATTTTCTGAAGGTAGAGTTTATCAAGCTGTTAAAACTGCTAATGGTACTTGGTTTGTTATTCCAGTTTATACTAAGTTGATTGGTGAAGTTAGTAATTCTAAAGAGGTTATTGATAACATTATTTCAATATTAAAAGGTGCTATTGTTGATGGTAAAACTATTGATTATAATAAAGCATTACAACAATTAAATAAATATATTTTTGCAACTAATACTACTAACTATAAAACTAATCTTCAAGCATTAAGAATTTATGAAGATAAAGATCATGTAGAAAATGGTACAGTAAAAGTTGGAGTAGTTAAATTAACATTTAATGATATATTAACTGGTAATAAAATTGATGAACTTAGAAAAGCAATAAGTGAAGTTAGACATAATTTATCAGCTAATGAATTAGGTAAATCTGAAGAAGATTCTAAATTAATAAATAATGATGTATTAGTAACTAATGCGTACACTGATTCTACAGGACAATATTATGTACAACCTTATATTGAAGTTAATAATCCTGAAGGATATGTTAAACCTGAAATTAAAGTAGAACCTATTAGCGCAACTACAGCAACTAATATTTCTCCTGTTGTGACAACTACAACTCTTACAAATGAAGAACAAATTGCTAAATATAGAGCAGATGAAAAAGCAGAACTTCTTAAAGCAATACCTAACATAGCTGACTTTATAGGATTTGGTCCAGAAGATACATATGGTAAAAATCAAGGTAATATGCCTGATGATTTATATGCTATATACAAACCTATTTATGATAAATATAATAAATTAATTACTGATGTATCAGAAGTTAAACCTACTACAGACACTAAAGCTGATATAGAAAAGAAAAGACAAGAGGAATTAGAAGCCTTACCATTTGATGAAGAAGCTAAACAAAGACTAGAATTTGCAAAAACAAAAGGGCAAGAAAGATATTTAAGAGAATTAAAATTACAAGCATCTAAAATAACAGGAAGAGTGGATACCTCAACAGGTAAAAGCATACTTATTCCTAGTGGTAGTGATATAATAGAAAAACATAATGCTGAAGATGTATTAAATAATTCAAATTCTGATATTGAAAGTAGAATTATGGCTATTCAAAAATTAGCTGAAATAAGTAAACCATACAATGAAGGAAGAAAATCTGATATTTTAAAAAGCATTGCTAAAATAAAATCAGGAGAGATCTTAGGTGTTGAAGATCTTGAAATTAAAAAAATATATGATGCAGAACTAGCTGCTTTAGAAAGTAAACCTGCTGAAACTACTAAACAAGAAATAATAACTCCTGCAAAACCTAAAAGAGATATTAATAAAATTGATGTTACAGGAGATGACTTTGCAGAAAGTAGAACTCAATTAGGTGGTGAAGCTGTTAATCAAGCTTCTTTAAAAGCATTAAATAAAATATTACCAGGTCTTAGTATAGCTAATGCTAAGTTAGCAGAAGAAGTTGGTAAGAATATGAAAGATACTTATGGTATGTTTCACAACATGTTAATTTACTTATTTAATGGTGCAACTAATAGAACTTTATTCCATGAAGCATTTCATGGTGTATTTAGAAATATGTTATCTGATGAAGAACGTAGAGCAATATTAGATGAAGCTGTTAAAAAGTATGATAAACCTGATGCTGTAAGATTACAATTCTTAAGAGAAGGTAAAGGTAATGCTAATTTATCTGATGAAATTCTTACACAATTACATTATGAAGAAAGATTAGCTGATGATTTTGGTAAACATGCTGATGGAGTATTTAATCCTTCATTAGGTCAAAAAATAATTAATTTCTTTAATAAGATTGTAGATTTATTTGGAGTATTTAAAAATGCTAACAAAGATCAAATTAGTAAATTATTTGAAGAAGTAACTAAAGGTAAATTTGCTAAACGTAGTATTGATGCTAAGTTAGCAAATAAAGCTATTAATTTAGAAGATTTTGGTGGAGCTTATAGTAGATATTTAAATACAGACAATTTAAATATTCCTTTATCTGTAGAGTTAGAAAGAACAAACTCTATTGCTAATCAGTTATTAGATGGTATTTCTAAAGAATTAGCTAAAGGTACACCTATGTCTGAGATTAAAAAGAAAAAAGTTAATGAAATTGCTTCTAAAATTAGAGCACAATATAAACTTGTTTGGGAAACTGAAGATGCTAAATCTGATGATGAACTTAATGGTCCATTATTAAAAATTGCTTATGGTGTAGATTTAAAGTTTGAAGGAATGCTTTTAAATGCTAAAAAATTAATTAAATTGACTAGAAAACTTAACCTTGATGGAGATTTTGTAGATACTGCAGAAACAGAAGGATCTGAAGATGTAACTAAAGATTCTGAAAATATTAATAACATGCAGGGTAATGAATCTAAAGGGTTCCAAGAGCATACTACAATCTCAGGTATTAGATCTGCAACTCAAGATATTAAATTATTTTTATCTAACATTCCAGTAATTAGTAAACAAGGTGTTGTTCAAATAGATTCTTATGGATTTACAATATATCATTCATATGAAAAACTATATTATAAGTTAGAAACTTCATTAGTAGGTACTACTTCATTTGTAGAACAAATGAAAATAATGAAAGAACTTGCTCCATATAGTACTGAAATGAAACAAATAATTGAAGCTATTGAAAAAATAACTAATCCTCAAATAGCTAAAAACTTTAAACAACAATTTGCTTCAAACTTTAATAAACAAGTTTTAAATTATAAATTAGTTACTTATGCAAAAAGTAAATTAGGTTATATATTTAAAATGTTAGATCCTAATAGAAAAGATGTTGCATTAAATCTTAAAACAAAATGGACTGCTGATAATATTACAGATCCTACTAATCTTGCTACTAGTGATATTAGAACTTTTAATGAAGATTTAGCTGTATATCAAGTAAGTAAAAATAAAGTAAGTGCTTTATTAGATAGTTATTGGTCTAAAGGTGAAAAAACAAAAAGTGGTACAATATTAGTTCCTAAATTAACTATTGATGAAGTATATGAATTAGCACAAAAATTAGGTATAGGTTTATCATTTGATTCTATTGAATTATATGCATCATTAAAAGAAGAAAATTTAAAAAATTTAACAAGAGATTTGTTAAATTATGGTGACTTAATGTATGTTAAAAATAAATTTACACCAGCTAGAAATGTATTAAATAATTTAATTAAATTAGAAATTAATGCTCAAACAGAATTATTTACTTCATCATTTAATAATGTTGAAAACTCTGTAGTATATGCTGTACAACATCAATCTTTTGCTTCTAAGTTAGTTAAAGCTTTAAATTCTAAAGAAATAGCTAGTGATAATTTAGTTAAAGAACTACAGAGAGATCCAATGAATTTTAATAACATTATTTTAAATAATAAAGGTAAGTTAGAAATGTTTGCATTAGATGGGTTAAAAATGCAAGGAGATAATATTACAGGTAAGAAGTTTAATCAAATACATGCTGATGATTATTTAGCAATGATTATTAATATGTATGATAATCCTACAGCTAAAGATAATAAATTAGAACTAGAAGTAGGGGTATATGCTCCTATTATTCCTGCAGAAAAAGGATTATCATTTGGATTTACTGGTATAAAAATATCTGTAAATAAAATTGATGATAAAATACCTGCTGATTCTCAAATTGTTAAAGAATTTCAACAACTATTCTTTAATGAGTTAGCTAGAATTAGACAGGTAATGATTGATATTAAAAATAATAAAAATACTCCTGAAAATTTAGTAAACAATTATCATTTAGGTAAAAAATTAGGTTTACAATTTAATTTACCTAATGCTATTACACCTAAGTTAAAAGCTAAATTAGATGCTTTCTTACAAACTACATTAGATCAAAATATTGCTAAAGGTATAAATCCTTCTGAATATTTAAGAGGAATGCTTAGTAATGTAAGTAATGAAAAAATAGCAAAATTAATGGAAGAAATTAATACTTCTATAATGGTTAACTTAGAAAGTATTGAACAATCACATATTGCATTAGCTTTAGAAAGTGATGTTATACAAATTAAAGAAGGTAAATTAGTATCTGATAAATTATCTACAGATAATGTAGAAAAACTTATTAGAGAATGGGCTTTAAACTCTACATTATTTAATGTATCTCAATCATTATTAATTAATGGTGATCCAGCATTTTATAAAGGAGCTGAAGATAATGGTAAGCGTTTTTACCAAGGATTCTCAATGCTTAAATTTGCTGATACAACAACTATTGATGATTCTTACAAATACCTTAAAGGTGGTAAGATGAAAATTAATGTTATTGCTGATGTTAAAGAAAGTACTAGATCTACTCAAGATTTAGCAGACATTGCTAAAGATAATAATTTACCTAAAGTACAAGAATTAGCTGAAGCTCATTATAATCAAAGAGAAGAAGATGGTAAAATAGTTAACCCTTTAAATGCTACAGATGCTCAGTTATTTGTATCAGTAGGTGTTTATGCTGAATTAAAAAGATTATTTGGTGTTTCTTCTCAGGAATTAACAGAAGGATTTAGTAATGCTGATTTAGCAGATGCTTTAAATAATGTACCTAAATCTCAACAAGGAATTTTAGATATTATAAAACCATTCTTTTATGGTGTTCAATGGAATGAAGAATACCAAAGATATGTACCTATACAAGTTAAGTGTAGTATATTCCCATTAAGTAATAAATATGTTGCTAATAATCCTTTATTAGCTGAACATAAAGCTTTAATGGATGCTGATGAAAATTATCCTCAAGTAATAGCTTTTGAATCATCAATGAAAGCAATGTTACCTAACAAAGTTAACATTGAAAATATTGGTGAAACAAGTATTGTTGAATTAGATTTAAATAACTTTGGTGAGCAAGTAGCAAATCCTGATCACATGTTAGATTCTAGTAATAGTTCACTAAGACAGATGAAGATGTTAATGTATGGAATGGTTCAAGATGATTTAATGTATGGTGATAAAACTGGTAGACAAATTAAAGATGAAATAGCAATGTTAGATAAAGCTAATATTGAAGAAGCTTTAGGTAAAGTAGTTAATGCATTTGAAGGAAACAATAAAGAGTTTAATGAGTTTATTCAAAATGCAATTACTTCTAGAAATTCAACTTCAATTATTGAAGCAGTATTTGAACAAAAACCTGATGGTACATTCTCATATCCTTTAGATTTAATTAACTCTAAAGCTACTATTCAATTAATATCTTCAGTATTTAGTAAGCGTGTAGTAAGACAAGAATTTAAAGGTGGTGCTGCAGTACAAGTATCTTCTGTAGGTCTACAAATTGCTCCTAAGCAATCTGATTATAAAACAGCTAAAGCATTTCAAGAAGCTGTAGAAGCTTCTCCAGAATTAAGTAAATTACAAACTAGTTTAAATTGGGTAAGAAAAGGAGAAGTTGATCCTAAAACAGGTAAAGTATCTTTTATTGATTTTATTGAAGCTTATGCACCAGCACATGCTAAAGAGTTTATTAATCCAGATGGTTCATTTAAAGATAATATTCCTGATGAATTAAAACAAATGTTAATTTATCGTATACCTTATGAAGGAGCTCATTCTTCAATGGTTATTAGAGTTGTAGGATTTTTACCTGCAGAATACAAAGGTGCAATGTTATTACCTTATGAAGTAACTCAACAATTTGGAGCTGACTTTGACTTTGACAAAATCTACTTTATAGTTAAAGACTTTGTAATGTCTAAAGATGGTAAATTTAAAATATTTAAATACATTGATGGTACTTCTAAACAAAATGTATTAGATAGATATAAAGCATTAATTAATCATGTTTTAAAAAATGATAAAAATGCTAGAGATTTAGTTAAACAAGCTAATAAAGAAATTGAAGAATTTGATTATACATTAGATTATAATGATAAAATTCAAGTATTGTTAGACAATAACATTATTCCATTCCCTGAAGATTTTGCTAAATTATCTGTAGCTGATCAAAATATTAAACCTGCTAGAGATAATAAAATTTTAGATAACTATATGCAGATTTTAAGATCTGTAAATATGTTAGAATCTTTAATTACTCCTTCTGGACCAGGTGCTATTGCTGATGTTTATGAAAATGTTGAAGAATCTGAAGATCATGGTAATTACTTTACTCCAGGACATCAAGTATATTTAAAAGATTTATTCCATAAAATATCTATGTTAAAAGGTGTATCTGCATTACAAGTTACAGGTCATGCTTGGGCTACTGAAGGTAATTTAGAAATTAAACCTATTACTATTAAAGAAAATGGAGAAGTTACTGTTATTGAAAGAGGTGTAAAAGTATTTAAAGGAAATAAAGAAACTGAAATTAAAAAAAATTTAAGTAAAGTTATTTCTGATTCTGGTAATAAAATTGTTGAAGAATTATCTTCAATGATGGCTGTAATTTTAGATGCTGTTAAATCTCCTAATCAGTTACCTTCTATTGGTATTAGTATGAAAACTTTACCAATGTGGTCTTATTTAGTAAGATTAGGTTTTGGTTCTAGAACAGCTAGTCAGTTTACATCTCAACAAGCTATTAAAGATTTATCTTCAGCATTAGAAAATAATGATAAGCAATTAAAAAGTAAAGATTTTGTTAAACAAGATGTTAATACTGTAAGAGCAGAATATATACAAAAATATCAAGAAGCTTATGATGCCTTATATGCAGAAAATAAACCTAATGAAGGAAATTCTATTAACAGTAGAAAGATTGTAGAATATTTAGAAAAAAATGATTCTGAAAAAATAGGTAAATATAATACATTATCTTTAAAAGATTTAGAAAAATATTCAACATTAAACCCTGAAGAATTAGCTAAAAAGAAATTAAAGCAACCTTATAAAAGTCTTAGTCAACAAAATGAAGAATTAACTGGTATAGATAAACTTAATTATTTAAAATCACAAATTGTAGCTTTAAATGTGTTTAAAGATTCTGAAGATGTAATTAAAGAATTAGGAGAGTTAAATCAGTTGTTTAGTATTAACAAAGAAACTGGACCTAACTTTGAAGATGTAAATAGTAAAAAAGCTAGTAAAGAGTCATTAATAAAAGATGATACTGCTATTTCAGGTATTGGACAATTATTAAACAGTGATGCAATTAAACCTTATATTGATACTATTGATGCTCAATTTGAGATTATGGCTAAACATTATAATTTTGCTTCACCATTCTTTAATAACATTAAAGATGAATTAGCTAAAATGCAGTATGGTAATAAATCAAATCTTACAAGAATTCCGGCAGAAGATAGAGAAGTTATTAATGGATTTATTCAGATGTTCTTAGATGCTGAAGAAACATTTGATAATATTTATACTGATGAAAATAGAATACCTGAAGAAGATTTTATTAATGACCTTAAAGTATTATTAAGTAAAAAGATTTCTACAAGCTATAAATATAAAATATTTGGAGATAAAGTATTAACTGCTAAAGCTCAAGAACAATTAAAATCTACAGCTTTACTTCAATCATTAGAGGTAGTATCAATTAAAAACTCTAATCAAAATTATGTTGCTTTAAAAGGTAATAGATATGAGTTAGCTCAAAAAGAAATGATGATTGATGAATTAGTTAGACTTTACAATTCAAAATATAAAGAATTTGCTGTTAGATTAATTGAACAAGCATTTAAAGATACAGGATTCTTTTCAGGATTACATGCTTATTCAGGATTAATTCATCCTAGTATTTTACAAGATATGGGGTTAATTGAAGCTAGAGCAAAAATTAGAGAAATGGTTAAATCTGAAGCTACTAATAAAGGAAGAATGGCAAGAATTATTGATCAGTTAGTTAGAAATAATGCTAAGAAGTTTACTAGAGTTTATGATAATAATCAAAAGTTATTTACTGAAATTGAAGAAGGTAAAACAATTATTGTTGATATGAATTCTAAAGACTCTAGATTAAAAACTGAATTAAATAGACCAGGTGAAGATAATAAACATCCAATGTATATTAGATATACTTTAAATGATACATTTACTCCTATTTACAAATTAGATGTTGAAGCTACTGAAGAAAGTGGTCAAATTACTTATCGTCAAGTTAGCTATTTAGGTTCTCCTGCTAAAAAAATAGAAATTAATCCTAATTCTGATGAAGTAAAAACTAAATTCCCTAATAATGAATATGAAAAATTTGTAGATAAAGATAAAACTAAAACTACTAATGGAATGTCTAAAGCTGATTTAGCTGCAGAATTTGGTGAAGATGAAACAACTTCTGTACCAGAAACACCAGAAGTAGAAACTGATTCTGATAGTGAAAATATTACTGATGGTCAAGCTGAAATTAAACCTGAAGGTAATGTATTATCTGCACAAGATTTAGCTGATGAATGGGGTAATGAAGAATTTGAAGAAGAAACTACTCAACCATCTACTAGTGTTGAAAGTAAAATTGATTTTCAAGAAGAACCTACTACAGGTTATAGACAAAGAACTATTAATAATGCTAAAGCAGATGCTACTATTGCAATAGCTGTAGATTTTAATAGTGCTGGAGAAAAACTTACTAAAACTTCTGTTTTAGGACAAAATAAAAAATATATTTCTATTGACGCTAATACATTAGTAGTATCTAAAGAAAGAGTTGATAAAATAGTAGAACAATTAAATTCTGTAAATGCTAAAACTTTAAATATTGCTGGAAATGGTATTTATACTATGAAAGGTAAATATACTCAAGAACAAATTGATAATTTTACTTACGATTTATTAAATCAAGTATTAAATTCTTCTAATTTAAAAACTAAAATAGAAAGTATTAGAAGTGGTGGACAAACAGGATTTGATGAAGCAGGAGCAAAAGCTGGAATTAAATTAGGATTACCTACAATAGTGTTAGCTCCTAAAAATTGGACATTTAGAAATATAAATGGTCAAGATATATCTAATGAACAACAATTTAAAAATAGATTTAATACAAATATTTCACCAAGTCAAGAAAAAAGTGTATCTTCAACAATTATTAATCCTGAAATAACTCAAAATAAACCAGATGGTCTACCAGGAATAGATCGTTCACCTGAAAGCTGTTCATAATATGCCTTGTCCAATTACAATTAAAGAAAATATAACTAAAGAAATAAATGATATGTCTGGTAATTATATTAACAGATCTCCATCATATATTGAAAAGTTAAAAACTACAATTAACAATAGGTTTAAAACACCTGTTGTTGATTTTTTTAAACAAAATGATGATACTTATTTAAGTAATATTAAAATACCTCAATCATTAATTGATGAATATTATAAATATGAATTAACTCTTGAAGGTACTAAAGAAGAATATTATCAGGAAAAAGAAGAAAAAACTAAGTCTAATATGTTTAATGAGTATGGAGTAACTCCTGAAGAATGGAATAATGCTTCTGAGTCTGAAAAAGAAATGATAATTTGGCAATCTAAAAACAACTGTTAATATGTCGTGTATAAATACATCATCACAAGAGTTTAAACATTTATTACTATTAAGTAAAATGTCTGAACCACTACTTAAAGCTAAAATTGCTTTATGGCAAAAAGTTAATGGATTAGATTCTTTTCCTAATATAAATGATTTAAAATCAATTAAAGATATTGAAAATACTCCTTCTACAGGAAGTTTTGTATCTAGTAAAGGATTTCCTATGCAAAATTCTAATTTACCAAAGTTAGAAGATAGAAGTAAAACTATAACTATTAGACAAAAGAAATATCCTTCTGGTGTTTATAAGTTTGGTAAATTATTTTACAAATTAACATTAGTTAATCCTGATATGTCTCAAGCTTCTGATATTGGTAATATTGCTTATTTAAAAAAGAAATTTACTGATGAAGAACTTAAACTTCAACACATTAAAGATTTCTTTGATAATAAAAAACCAGCTTATATTTATCAAATAGCTAGATTAGATGTTGATCTTCAAATGAAATATACTGAAGCTGAAAAAAAAGCAGAATTTGAAAAATCTAAATCAGCTAATGAGTATAAAAATCAAATAGTTAATTTAAAAAGAAGTATTGGTAGAGTTAAAGCTGCTGTTAAAAAATATAAACCTGGAACTGAACAATATGAAAGGTTTAAAACAATGGAAGTTTCTATGAGAGATATGTTATCTAAGTATGAAACTACTAAAAATAAAGCTTATTTATATGCATTAGCTAATATGGAATTAGATAACATTGAAGCATTAATTAGATCTTATGAAAAAGGTAGTAGAGAAGCTAGTGTTAAAGTTGTTTCTGAATTATTAGAAAAATTAGATAGTTTATATGAATTATCTGAAGAAGGTATTCCTGAAAGAGTTAATAATCTTAGAAGTAGATATACTTATATAATGCAACATATTGTTAAAACTTCTGTAGATGCAACTTCTAATAAAAAAGAAGATTTATCTTATGAAGAATTACAAGCTGATAAAAGAGATATTAGTGGACTTAATAAATGGACTGGAGCTTTAGTTAATTCTGATAATAGAATTGCTAGAACTATTGGTATGTTAATTAAAACTACACAAATTAAAATATCTGGTGAACAAGGTGCTATTTATGAAAAAATAAAAGCATATACTGAAGGTTTAAAAATTTATGCTAAAGGTCATAATATGAATATAAAACAAGTATATGATTTATTTATACAAGATTTAAATAATACTACAGTATTAACTAGACCTTATACTACAGAGTTTTATGAAAAGTTAAATGCTTCTTTAAAAGCTAAAGATAAATTATATTTAAATTTTGCTAAATGGGATAGTGCAACTAATAGACATGTACCAATTAATCCTGCTAAATATGCCAATCCTAATTATGAAACTATATTTAAAAAAGGTAATGAAGAATTAGCTAATTTTTATAAGTTCTATCAAGAAACAATTAAACAATCTTTAGAAAGACTTCCAGATAATGAACAAACTGAAAGAATAAATCCTGAAGATTTTATTCCTAATTTATATGCAACATCATTAGTTGATATTGCTAAAGCTGAAGGATTTACAGGTAAGTTAAAGTTTTTAGCTAAGTATATTACTGGAATGCAAGTGTATAGAATTACAAAAGATGATCTTATTAAAGATGAATCTTTAGAAAGAGATGTTATTTCTTTAAAATATATTAGTAAATTAACAGGTGAAGAAAAATCAAGAGATTTAGGTGAAAGCTTATTTAAGTTTGCAGCAATGGCTATTGAACATGAAAATTTATCTGATATATTACCACAAACTAGATTATTACAACGTAGTTTAGCAGATAATACATTTATTAATCCTCATAAAAGAGGAGTAGCTGTTGAAGGTGAAAATTCTAATATTTATAAATTAGTTAATGGTTTTATTGAAATGCAAATTTTAGGTAAAAAAACTACAGGTAAAGATGAATTAACTATTGGTACAATATATGATGAAAAAACTGGTGAAGAAATAGGTAAAAAATATATTAAAATGGGTGAATTAGCAGACTTTGGTTTAAAGTGGAATAGTTTACTTAGAATTGGTTTAAGTCCTACAACAGCATTTACAAATATTGCTGTAGGTGAAATAGGTAATATTATTGAAGCTTTTGGTGGTAGATTTTTTAATGTTGGAGATTTAAATAAAGCAGGAGGAATATTTTTTAGTCAAATACACAAAGAAGATTCTAAAACTAGAATATTAATTGAAAAATATCCATTACTTCAAGAATTAACAGATTATGAATATGCTGCTAATGTAAGTATTAGACAAGGATTAACTGGTGAAAAATTAAAAAACTACATGTATTCTTTACAAAAAGGTGGTGAGGTTTTTTTACAAACTAGAACTATGATTGCAATGATGCTTCATACTAAACCAGATGGTAAAACTAGTTTATGGGAAATGTTAGATGATAAAGGTGAACTTAAAGCAAAACATTTAAAACATTTTGGTACTCAAGAAGAATTTCAAGATTATATGTTAAGAAACTCTACTAGAATTATGGGAGTTAATGAGCAAATTCATGGTAGATATTCTACTAGAGATGCTGCTATATTAAATCAAAATGTTTTATTTAGAATGGCTTTTCAATTTAAAAAATGGATTCCTGCTGCCGTTGAAACTAGATTAGGTCGTAAGCAATATAATGATAGGTTAATGGTTGAAACAGAAGGTAGATGGATAACTTTTATAAAGTTAACTATGAATCTTAAAAAATCTGTAGAAAGATATAATAAAGGTGAGTTATCTGAAATGGAAATTTATAATCTAAGAAAAACTATGACAGAAATTGCTATATTTTCAGCAGTAATGTTAGCTTCAATAGCTATGGGCTGGGATGATGATGATGAGCGTAAAAAATCTGCAAGTTATAAATTTGCAATGGATCAATTAGATAAAGTATCAGGAGATTTATTATTTTTTGCTAATCCTAGTAATGTTACAAGATTAAGTAAAAATCCATTTGCTATGGTAAAATTAGTAGATCAACTTATAGATGTTGTACATTATATACCTTATCTTGCTTATAGTGGAGAGTATGAAATTAAATCTGGTGCACATAAAGGAGAAAATAAATTCTATAGAAGTTTAGGTCAAGTAATACCAGGATATAATCAATTAGGACAAAATATACCTGAATTATTTAATGAGAAAAAATATGTAAGCAAAATTAGATAAATATTGCGGTGAATAAAAAAAAGTCCTCTAGAAAAACTCTAGGGGACTTTTTAATTTAATCAGGTAATTCACCAGGTTCTTTAATTCTGTTTTCATTAATGTGTTCAAAATCTGAATCTTCATATATCCAACCATTACTAAGAGTTAAAATCCAAGACATAGTATTATATCTCATACCATAATAACCAATTAGATATTTATTATCATATTTAACCCAATAATATCCTTCTTGTCTTTTCATTATACTGAATCGTTAATTCTAAATTTTAATTCTTCTTTAAATAGTTTTTCATAAAGTTGATTATTTCTAGCCCAACCACCATCTAATATTGCTTGAATATGATCAGATGTCATATCTTTAATTGGGATATAAATAGTTTCAGGCAATCTATTCATGTCTTTATCATAACTTTTACCCCAAGTAAGATATTGCCTTCTAAGTTCATGTGTACCATCATCATCTATTGAAGTATCTGTAAAATCAGATACATCAGTAAACATTGTTCTTCTATAATCTTTACCTCCATCTACAGCAACTTTACCACAAGTACATTTAACAAAATCATGTCTATGTTTAGACTCTATCTCATCATTACAATGATTACATTTTATACTATTTCTTAACATCATCTTCATATACTTTTAAACCCCACATTAAATCTATTTGTGATATAACATTGTTAATTTTGTGAGGACTGTAATTAACTTTTTCTTTTAAAAACTTCTTTAACCAATCTAAAAATTCTTTTTTACTTTCAGGAGTATCCCAATAATATTCAAACCAATCTACATTTTTAATTTTAGGTTTCTTTTTAACTGATTTATAATCAGCATCAAACTCTCTTAACATGTAATCTACAACTGTAGATACAAATTCTTCACTATTTAATTTTATTTTCATTTAATTCTTTTTTAAGTCTTGTTAAAAATGTTTCTGGTCCATCATCACCACTCAACAGCCAATCTATTCGATGAGCATAAATATAAGCTTCTTTAAGCTTTTTTACACCTATTTTAAATTCATTAATTACTTCATCAGAATATTTGTAATAGAATTTTTCTTCAGGATATTTTTCATAATATTCAGGATCATATCCACCCCATTCTCTTAATTCTTCTTTAGTTTTCTCTCTACCATTTTTATCAATTTGTGCTTCAATTGATTCAAGTATATCATTGATTCTGTGTTGCTGATATTTAAAATGTCCTCCACTCATATTTTTTTAATTAAAATTTTATTAAATAATCCCCGACTTTAGCTTGGGATTTTATATAAGCACTAGACATCTCTATCAAGGGATACAAATGTGGTGATACTAATCTTATATAGCTACTTAGACCTGCACTCGAGTTGCATCTAAGGCACTCAACTTTAAACATATTCAGAGGTTGTTGGTACAATGTTTTACAAATCCATTGGTAATAAAATTGGTAACTTTCCTTTATTAAGTATTACTCCACAAGAAACAATAAATTTTCTAGGATTTGCTTTAGCATAGTCAAATGCATATTTTCTATCATCTACACCACAACCTACTTGCATACCATAAATTATATCATTTTTAGATACATTATAACGTACATTAGATTCTGAATGAAGATGACCTTGAACTACAGACATTCTTCTATTTAAAGCTTTGTTATAAGCTGCATTTTGACCTGAAGTACCTGTTCCATGTGTAAACAATACATTATGTTCTACATGCTCAATATCAAAATTCCAACCTGGAACTTCTAAAACATCTTCTAATCCTTTAATCCATCTTTTAGATAGTCCAGAACTAAATGCTTTACGATTAATAATAAGATCATGATTACCAAGACACACTTTAACTTTTGGAAATTCTTTATACATAGCTTGAAGTTGATCAACAGCATGTTCTAATTCATCTCCTGCACTATGTCCATCAGGGTTAGTTTCATGAAATGATGAGTATGCATTATCTACAACATCTCCAATATGAATTATTGTTCCACAACTATAGTCTTTTCTACACTTCATTAAGTGTTCTAAGTAACCTTCTCTCATAAATGGATAATGAGTATCACCAATTACTAAAATGTTATTAATATCAAAATTTGATATTTGAATATTAATATTTTTAGGTTTAGTTATCTTAAAAGTTAACACTTTTTTAACTATAGATTTAGTAGACTCTTTATTTTTAAATTCAATCCTAGCTTGTTCTAATGCAATAATTATGTGCTTAATATCTACTTTTTTAGGATAATTCTTAGCAACTACTTTAGGACTACATTTAAGATAACCAGTTTTAGATAATAACCAATCATAAATTGGTTTTTGTATTTTATTTAGCGTCATATGTTTTATAAATTGGATTTCTATTATCAACACCTTTATCAAGGTGGATATTTTCTCTTAACATCATAAGACTAGCTATTGCATGATCTAAATGATGGTGTTTAGATTCATCTATATCTTCACAAGTCATCCAAGCATACATATGTCTTTGAGCAGCATCATAGTATCTTAACCACTCCGTGCCATGGGAGTAGTTAAATTTACTATATTTTATAGCTCCATAATTAAACACTTTAGCTACTGACATTAAACTTAATTGTGGTAAATCACTTATACAAGGTTTACCATTATCAAATTTAAGTGTTTCTTTAATATGTTCAATTTTTTCTTCTAAAGGAATTAATTCTTTTTTATTCTCCAGTACCATGTTTTTTAATTTTTTGTTTAATTCTAAAAATTTCTACAGCAACTTGATGTTTAGATCTTTTAAATATTTTACCTATATTTATAAGACTAATACCTTGCAAATATAATGAATATAATTTAATATTCTTTTCATTTATTCTTTTAGATGTAAAAATTTTATCATAATCTTTAACTTTAGCTTTAAGAAAAGCAACATCATCTTCTATTAGTTTCATTTTCTTTTCAACTATTTTTCTAACAGGTTTAGGTGGCTTAACAACATCTTTTTTTGCAATTTTAGCTACTTTAGATCTCATAAGATATTCAAAAAATCCTCTACGCTTATTACACATTTCATCAATTTCTTTAATAGGGTATCCTTGTAAATACAATTCTACTGCTTTTAATTCTATTGGATCTAATGATTTAGTGTAATATTGATAGTCAATACTATCTTTAAAATTCAAGTATGTTTTACCTGATTCATAACTTGATTGTTCAAATAAAAATAAATCTTTAGGTGAATCATCAATTCTATTCAAACTTCTGTAAATTCTTGAATTTGCTTTAGTAATTCTTTGATGATAAGCCCAATATGTAGCATTTTTCATCATCTGAATAAATCTACCTTTATATGTTGGTTCTTTTGGCTTATTAAAATAAGTATCATGTACATATAAGAAAGCCTCTTGATATAGGTCTTTAGCATCAGCTAAATCCCTATACCAAAAAGTGGAGGTTTTCTTTTGTGTTAAGTTTACACAATATTCAAAAATTACAGGTTCTAATTTAATAAAATCATCTATTGTATAATTATTTAATTCCGTTGTCATCTATATATTCATCTAATTTTTTAGTAAATTCTAAGTCAGTACTATCTAACACAATTAATTTAACCAATTCACAAAATTGTAAATCTGAATGGTGATTCCAAATCCTATCTATTTTATTCAATATTGGAAACATTCTTTCTGTTCTTTGATTACTAGATTCAACAATTTGGTCTACTCTTTCTTTATATTCCATAATTTTCTTTTAATTGTTTTATAGTTTTATATGTTTCATAAGGTAATTTAGGTTTACTACATACTTCTTGAATTAACTTTACATCTACATTTAAAAATACAGCATATTGCTCTCTTTTAATAATTGTAGGATATAATACATCATGAACTGTAGATAAATAATTATCTCTATTTGTTTGTATACCATAAACTCTAATCATGATTTCTTTATAATGAATACTAGTTTTAGAATATTGTCCATCTAGTATTTTATCATAATCATCATAAAAGTGTTCAGGTATTTTATAAATTAATATGTATTCTTGTTCTTCGTCAATATATTCAACAAAGTGTTCATTTAAATTCTGAATAATTACATAATCATTAGCTTGTTCAGGAAAGTCTAACTTATTCAAAATTACATAAATTAATTTATCTTCTTTACTTTTAATATGAGCATTTATTAACAACTTAAGATTAAGATGTTCAATACTCAATTCTGAAATACCTATTAAAGGCATTAAAAATGTTGTAGTTTTAGTATTTTTAATTATATTATTATTAATATAACCATTATTTTCCAACCACTCCAAGCGTTCTTGCATAAACTTCTGTGCTTTTTATAGGATTAACAAACTCAATACCTTCGTAAGAGTCTTTAATTTTTAGGCACTTATAGTTTTTATAGAATTCATCAATTCCTACTTCTTCTCCAAAATAATTTATGTATTCACAAATTACTTTACTTTTAAATAAATTTATTTCTTTACATTCTTCCCACAACTTTTTAATAAAAGCTGGACCTTTACCAGGAACACCTTTTATATTATCTGCAGTATCACCTGTAATTACAGATCCCCAAAAATATTGTTCTGCAAATTCTGTATCCACTAATTTTGCAACATTATTTTTTATATCGTAATTTAATCCAAATAAATTATTAATATCTTTGTCAGTAGATATTACAATATAACTTATTTGTTCTGCAATATACTTATTTTTATAAATATTAAGTATATCATCTGCTTCTAGATTATAACCATGAATACCATTATATTCTTTAACTAAGTATTCTCTTACTTCATTAAAGAAAGGTGGTTTTTCATTGTTTTTTCTATTAGCTTTATATTCAGGATAAATGTCATATCTAAAATTTTTACCAATGGTAAAAAATAATATAAATTCATCCACATTTGAACCATTAATTAATCCTTGAAGATAGTTATTAGCATTACTAATAGCTTCTTCTAAAGATTTATCTGGTTCACTTACTTTATTATAACATACAATGTATGGTATATGATCTGCATCAATCAGTCCTATCATAGTCAGCTTTTATTTCAGTGTATTTATCTTTAATCATTTTAGATAATTCTTTAGATTTATTAATTCTTAAATTAACTTCTCTAATTGACATAGCTCTTAAACTAATCTTATCTAAAAACTTTGTAACCTCTTCAAGGTCTTTATAATCTACTTTAGGCATTTTAAAATTGTTTTAATTTATTAATATAATTACTATCTGTGGCATACTTTATTCTAATTAAAAAGTCATAATAATTTTCATTACTTTTAAGTCTTTTCATTTGCCAAGTTTTATAATGAATAACTGACTCTTTCCAAGATTTATATTTTATAATATTTGTATCTGATGTTTGGAAACCAAATAAAGCATTATATTTTTTAAATCTTTCAGATGTAAAATTACCAGATTCTAATTTAGCTTGAGCTAATACAATTTCAGGATATTGTATTTCAATAAGCATCATAAATTTTATCAAATTGTTTTCACTGAAACCTTCTATTCTAACGGTATCTGCATAATTAATAGGTTTAGGTATTAACTTAGGTTTTAAATTATCTGAAAAAATTAATTTACCAATATTCCAACCTAATAATACACTACAAATACACATTGTAATAAAGTAGACACTTTTTATTTTTTTAAATTTATCTCTATAATCCATAATATTTTTCTTTAATTAATTTAATACATTTGTTTACATTAGTTAAGTTATTAGGAGCAAAGTAATCTATAGTCCATCCATTCATAGTCCACCAATATTTAAACAACCTAAGCTTTAAAAGATATTCATTGACATATTCTCCCTTAGTTTCTATAATCCAACCAGTTTTAGTGTCTTTGTTTAAACAACTAAAATCAGGTTTAATAGTGATTGCTCTTAAATTATTAGTAACTTCTCCAAATTGATAAACATACTTAGCTTTATTTTTATCTTTAAATCTAGCATTTATTCCTTCTGCTTTAGCTTCATCATAAGTCATCATACGTTTATAAAGCTGATAACTTATTCCTGAAGCAGTAAATTTAGATTGTAGTTCAAATACATCATCTTCATAATTAAAGTCTGTTATACCGGCTTTCTGTAAAGCTTGATAACATACTTTCTCTAATCCAGATCTTAGTTGAACACCATCATGTACAGTTGGAACTCCGTGAGGAACTGCTTTTTTCTTTGGTTTTGTAGAAACTTTAGTTTTCTTAACAAATTTTCTTCTCATCACCATTCCTCTCTCTCATAATTGCCATTGTCCAAGTATCTAAGTTCTTAATATACTTAAGTCCCATACCTGGATAATCTATTTTTCTATCTACTAAAATACCTACAGGATTAAGTGTAGTATTAGGTCTTAACGTATTAATAATAACTTGATCATTATCAAAATGAATGTCACTATTTAATATTATAATACCTACTTTAGTAGAGTCATTTAAACACATTTGAACTCTTTCTGATGGAATATCAAGTTGTGTAGCTAAGGCATTAATATAAGCAAGACTATCATTTGTAGTAATAATCCATAATTCATATTCAAATCCTAAATGTGAATAATCATTTTCATTAATTGCTTTAATTAATTGTCTAAAATCTTCATGATTCCAAATTTCTGTTGGATCAAAACTTACTTTTATTATTTCCATAATTATTCTTTTATTTCATATCCATCTTCTAATCTTACTTCAGTTTTTTCTTCTAAAGCATATTCTTCTCTTGCTACTATATATCCTAATGCATTAATAAACCATAACCCATTAGCAATAAACATATCTTCACCATCATTATTGTCTAATAGTGTCCATATTTTATTTTTAGGTATGTCTTTTAAGTGATTAGTTTCTTGAAACAAGTGTCCATCACATGCAGCATCTTTTACAAATGTATTCTTTATTGGAGAATACTTTTCAACAAATTGTTGCCAGTTTAAATTTATCATTTTAGTTTCTTTTTAATTAAGTTAAAAGCTTTTTTATAGCTATATTTTTTAATGTAATCACTTATATCTTTTTCATCAGGAATAAAGAAAAATTCTATATCATATTCTAATAAAAAATCACCAGTAGATGTATGTCCTTGATCATCATTATCAAGCACTAAGATAACTCTTTTAAATCTTTTAACCAACTCATTGTAAGATTTTTTACTTAACTTATTAGTTTCTGCCTGTAAACCTACTGCTGAATATCCAAGTTCATAAAAAGTCATTACATCTTTAAGTGATTTAGTTATAAACAATGTATCTCCAGTTTCAGGTAATTGATCATAACCTTGTAAACAATCTGCACCTACATTACTTAACCATTTACCTTCTTTAGTATTTGAATAAGGACTATAGATTTTAAGATATTCTGTATTATTTTTAAAGAACTTATAAGAATATAAAGGATTATCATTTTTATGATTAAATACATAATGCTTATCTCCTTTAACTAAATAAACATTCTTACAAGCTTTGACATTAAATAATTGTAAAGTTGCTAGTGAAATATGATATTGATTCCAATAGTGATAATCTAACATGTTAAATGGTCTTACGACTACTTGAATATTAGATTTAATTTTAACTAATTTAAGAGCATCATTAATTAATAGTAATTGAGGAGTAACTTTAAAGTTACTATTTTTTAACCCAAAATCATTAGCAATAATATTACAAGTTTCATGATAGTTAGATCCATACTTTCTACTTACATAATCAAATGCTAGAAAATAATCTCCATTACCAAAATCTTTATAATAAGGTATTCCTGATGCACTAATTACTATTCTACAACTGGCATTTCTATCATTATAGAATTCTGATTTAAAACTAGAATCTATTGTTTTATAATTACTACAATATCTTTCTAATATCTGTAACTCTGTAATATACTTAAGTATTTTATCTTTTGTTATCTGTAAACTTGCACTATCAAAGTTGAACATAAATTTAAATTAAAAAACTCCCTAACCTTACAGGGTTAAGGAGTTTTGTTGTTTTATTGTAACAAATATATACTAAATATGTGACAAATTAAAATGTAACTGAATCATCAGCAGGACTAGAGAATGCTGATTGAGCATCTGCAGTATTTGCTGGTTCAATAGCTAACTTTTTAACATTTTTATCAGCACTAAAGAATAATTTAGAATCTGCTTCAGAAACTGATTTAGACTCACAAAATACACCATTACCAAATGAAGAAGCTACATACTTAGTACCTTTTTGAGAAATCTTTTCTTCACCAGTAATTTTTAATCTGAATTCTTTACCTGTTAATAAGATAGCTAACTTCTGAGCTAATTCTTCAGCAGATTTAGCATTAGGCATTTTAGTTTTAGCTGTAGCTTCATCAAAATTATTAGATGCAGCAACTAATGCTAAAATTGCATTCTTAGAAATATCCCAAGCAGACTTTTGTTTACCAGGATTAACTACAGTACTTAAATAATACTGTTGTTTTAATTCAGCACCATGTGAATCTTCTACTACAAACTCTAAGTAAGGAGTTTGTTTTTGTGAACTAAGACCTGTAGTAATTGATGTAGTTTTAACTACACTAATTCCTGGTTTAATAGTTTCTTTGTAATTACCTTTAGATACTTCTGCATTTTCAAAATTGAACATAATTTTTGTTTTTATAATTAATAATTTAAATTTAAAAGAAATTACTCTCCTAATTGATATTTTGCTATTTTATCCAAGATTAACATATAATCATTTGGTTCAAACTTATCTAAACAACCTTCTGGTGATTTAGCAAGTCTTAAGCCATCATAATTAGTTAAAAATGAATATTCCATCTTTCCATTCACTTCTTTTACATCAGCATGTAAGACATAAGTAAAGTAAGAAGGAATCTTAATCTGGTTATCCAATAATTTACCTACAGTTTGTAAAGTAATTTCTGTATCACCATTCATATTAGTACTTCTTTCAGTATGTCCTATCACTATCACATTTAAATCATCACGTAACTTTTCTTCCATCTTAATCAAGCCTTGAAATACGTCAACTGCTAAATCTGACCACTTTTGAACAAGTGTCACATAACTTTCATTATGTGTTAGACTATATCTTTTATTACATTTTTCTTTGCTCCAATAGGTTGTTCAAACATTCTTTCAGATGTCCAACCTCTTGATTTTCTATCATAAATAATACTTAAAGGTATATTTAATAACTTACTCCATTCTTGAGCAGTTTTAAATTCTTCTTTATAAAAAATTAATTTTAAATTGTCATAAACAATAGCTTCTTCAAAGCACATATTACTTCTAAATATTCTTTTATGTAAATTATTATAATCTAAATTATATAATTCAGCCCATTCAGAAAGTATTTTTGTTTCTCCGTTATAAGTGTATTTTAAATTAAAATCACTTCTATTAGAAGTTTGTTCTTTAGCTGTTGCCCATTTACAATTATTTGGTTCATAATTACCTAGATTATCAATTCTATCTAAAGAATGATTTTCAGGAGATATTCCCACATCTTGTAAAAAGTTTTCAAAAGAATTTTTCCATCTATCACAAACTTGAATATTATTCAATTGATAATTTTTATCTTTATGACAATTAGAATAACATCTAGCTTTCATTGCTTTCCAAGCTCGATATTCTTTTGTTAATTTATTATTAATTTTTTTCATATTATTTATTTTATTACAAAGATAAGATAATAACCTACCTTTTCGACAAATTTTCGACTAAAATTTATCTACTCTACTCCATTCATATTTTCACAAATATGTGTTTCGATAGTCGTTGAACCTTCATCTCATAAAGATGCTTGGCTGCTGATTGTCCAATTCTTACCTCTTTTACTATACTACAATCATTACTGTTGTAGGGAGTGTGTAAGACTCTAAGGAGTTTCCAGTCAGTTAAATAGGTTTATCCTGAGCTTCAATTTTAGTAGAACCCATTAATTTTGGCATCAGCCATAACTCTGTTAGTTAAAAAGTGAGTAAAATCCTCAACAACAATTGTTTTGAATTTTGTACCATCATTAGCTTTAGTTAATATAACTTTAAGCTCTGGAAATGTAGAACAATTTACTACATTACCTTTTTCTGAACTGTATTTCACAGCACCACCTTTAAAAGGTAGCTCTTTTCTATTAGGTTTAACTAATAGAGTTGTATTCTCATCTAAATTTAATATGGCTCTAGATTTGCCACTACCAGGATTACCGATAGCTAAAATAATTCTTCCCATTCTATTTGTTTAAGTACATTGTGTAATCTTCTGTTGTCATTTCTCTAGGTAATTCTTCAAAATAACCAGCTTCAGGTTTAGTATATAATCCTATGGATATATTATCTGCACCAAGTCTGTTTTTAATGGCTTTGAGTAATCTATACTTTCCACGTAAATTACCAGGAAAACCTTCAACATTAATATTGTAAGTTAAACTTGTTTCTAGTTGCATTTTATAAGGATTTAATAAACCCAATACTATATCTGCATCAATATACAAGTTACCTGAATCACGAAAGTCATTTTGTTCTGGTGAAAGATCTACTCCTCTAAATTTAACTCGTTCAATATTACTAAGAGATTGATTAAACTGTTGTACTATAAAAAATGTCATATTAAACATATTTCTACAACCAACAATATATTCAGACATCTTATCCATATTTTGTTTTAAAGTAAATCCTCTTTCAAATTTTAACAAACTAGCATGATCTAAAACTACAATATTGTATTCTTCTTTGTTATTAGCAGTCCAACTAATAATTCTTTCTCTAGTTTCATTATTTTCATCAATATAAGGTTCTTTAACAAAAGTACCTTTAGTTGACATTATTGTCCACCACTCATGGTATAATCCTGTAGGATTTATAGGAACCCAATGCCATTTTATTTGTGAAAATATTTCTTCTAATTCAGGTAATTCAGAATCTACAATTTCTTGTTCTTCTAAATTCATTCTTAGTTTTCCCATTCCTTTTATTAATTGAGGAGAAATAACTTTTTTATATTTATTATATATAATAATTGATAACCAATTAGCTTTTTTAGAAATTTCATCAATTTCCCAAGAATAATAAGTTACATTTAAAGGTATTCCTTTTGCTCTAGCATCTTGAATACCATTTAATATTATAAAATCACAAAGAGTTGTTTTAGAACTTCCTGAAAGTCCTCCTATTAAAGTATAACAACTTCTTTGCGTATTATAAATATAATCATTAATTCTATCAAATCCATTAGCTAATCCTTCATATTCACCAGCAAGACCTTGGGCTATTCTTTTTTTAAATTGCGTCATAGTTTTTTGTATCTTTAGTTAATACTTTAATATTGCTAACTTCATTAATATATTGCTCAAAAGTTCGTTGAGAAAGAAATGTAGCTAATAATTGCATAAATTCTTGTTTATTATCCTTTAAGTGCTCTCTGTAATACAATTGAACACATAATAATATTTTCTTATGTAAATCTATATTTATATTTTCACCGTTAACTAGACAAGATCTATATAACTTTTTACATCTTACTAAATCATTATGCAATCTCCTTGTACCACCAGTAATTCTTTTAACACTACTAGGATAAGTAGACAACAATTCTCTGAATAATGTATCAAAAAGTGCACTATCTTGCACATTAAATAGGTTTTTTGTGATTTCAGTCACAATAATACTATTAAAAGTGCAATTTAATGCATCTTTCAATACAATAAATCCAGAATTTCTTAAATTATAAAATACTTCTGTGTCAATTGGTCCACAACTTTGGACGTATTTTACAAGTATTTCTTCTTCTTTATTGACTAAACAATATAAAATAAACCATTCTTCTAATTTCAGTTTATTAGTATATAATTTGCTTAAGTCTACACTAAATTTCTCCATCATAAATATGTTATTTTATCTTGGTTAAATCCTTCTAATGCAGATTTAACCCATTGTTCATCAATTGTATCCTTATAACAAAGTATGTGTATAGTACTACAATCATCAGGATTTAATCTAAGAAATCTAAATATCTTTTGACTAGCTTTTCTCTCATTGCCATAAGAGTGTAAGATAATTCCAAATTTTAGATTAGGTATATTAACACCTTCTGATAGTTGTTCTACTGCACATAATTTATTATTCATACCAGTACTAACTTTAAATTTCTCTAAATTAGATTCAGAGAATTTATTATTAGAATGATAAGTTACAGGACATATTCTTGCTGCCTGTTCTTGGGTACTAGCAAAACATAAACATTTACTGTATAATCCTATACTATCTAACAGGTTCTTGGCTTTAACTTCTTTGGTGAAAAATCCCTGCATTGCCTTCATGCGTTGTATAGCTGCAATTTGTTTCATCTTACCATGTGAGTTTTCTACTCTTCCTGACCAATAAGTATAAATAGCATGTTCGCTAGTCATCCAAGTAGCTTGAGGTTTCACAACCTTAACATTCTTTTCTTTATCTAATTGTACATAATGTACAACTACTCTATAATCATTTAATATAGAGTGATCTACTGCCTGATCTGTATTATATGAATATATTACAGGACAATATTTATCTACCATAAATCCTCTTTCAGACTTTTCATCTTTAGGAGGAGTTCCAGTTAGTCCAATTATTATACCTTTAAACTTACTTAACCATTCATTATGACTTAATTTAAGTGAATGACATTCATCTAAATAAATCATATTATAATCATTAGCTTGTTTATTTAAAGATAAATAAGTGGAAAAAGTAATATGTTCAAGAAGAAATTCAAGATTAAATTTTTTAGCATCATCTTTCCAAGATTCAAAAATTGATCTTTTTGGTGCAACTACTAAAAATTTATCATTTATTCCTTTAACAAACATATGATCCATATGCTTTAAACCAATTAATGTTTTTCCAGTTCCACCAGAAAGTGCTGCTGTACCTCTATCTATTTTAATTAACATAGAAAGTACTTTATTTTGAATATCTTCTCTAGTCATATTATTTTTTTACTTTTTGAATTATTCTATCTAATAAAAAGTAAGTTAATATTAGACCTAGTCCAATTAACTCATTTGTAGATATATTGTTCATGTTAGTCTACTAAGGTAAACGCCGGTGCATGAAATTTACGAATTTTTAAACCTGCTGATTTTAACAACTTAGTTGTTTGAGCAGTATTTAAACCATAATGAGCTGCAATAGCTTCTTTCTTAGTTCCTGATTCAACCATTGAAGCTAATTCTACTTTAGAGATTGCTTTAGCTGTAGTAGTCTTTGCTACTGAAGTAACTTCCGTTACTGTGTTTACTTGATCTTCCATTTGTTTTTGTTTTATTTGTTATTTATTTGATTATCTACTTTTACTCCTTGAAATAATGATTCTAGCCAATTATTCATATCAGAAGAAGTTTCCTTAATTAAATGGATACATTGTCTAATATCTACATTATGTGGATACTTAACATAACCCATTGCATAAGAACCTTTAGCAACTCTTAAATCTAAGCCATATTTAGTAGCTTTATTTAAAAGTTGCTTATCTCCTGTATAATTAAGCCAACAATGAGCTCCACCTGATTTAGTATTATACATAAATGATTGTTGTAATTCAGATAAAATATTATCAGGTATGAATTCATAACCATTCTTATCATTCTTAACATCAATATCTAGTATAATATAATTATCTGATGGTGCTACTGCTAACGCATAACCTTCTGGTACAGAACCTTCAAAAAATGTATTATCTGGAACCATAGACCATTTTACAATAGGAGCATTTGATTTTAAGAGAAATGATTTCATTAGAATTTATATTGAGCTTTAGCTTGTTTAGTTGACCACCACTTTTTGTAATTACTACCTTTGCAATAATCCCAAAGTCTATCTATTTCTTCTTGAATAAATGAATCATCATGAATTTCTTGTTCTAATTCATCTTCTAATTGCCCTTGCATTAATCCTAAATGTTGAGCATATCCAATAAGTGTTACTACACTACTATTTCTTGAGCCTGGCTCAAAAGAAATATCATTATCTGTTATAAACTTTCTCATAATTAAATATTGCTATAAGGGTTTTCAAGCAACCATGCTTGTAATTCATCAACAGAGTTAAAACCTAAACCAGATAAATCTTTGTTTCCTATTTTACTCCATGTTTCTTTGTTATTAAGTAAATGTGCTTTAGCCTCAGCTTTCATATTTCTTAATTCATTTAATAAGTTATCTATTTCACTCATTACGCTAATGTTTTTAAGGTTAATAATTCTTTTTTTATAAAGTTATGTACTTTAACATGGTCACCTAAATAGTTATTGAGAGTACTTGTTTTTAAACTTTCTGTAATATTATTATAAAAATCCCAAACAGTATCATTTGTAAAATCTTTTGAATAATATAATTCATTCTTGATAATATCTAACTGAGTAGATGTTATCATTTTTTCTTCAATATACATTCTACCTAACAATTCAGAACAAGTCTTTTTTGTTATATCTCTTTCTTTCATTAAATTTCTATCAGCAATGATAGAGTTAAATGAAACATCAAATTCATTGATAGAATCTATAATTTTATTTTTAACCACGGAACTAGCTGCACCAGTATGTTTTCTAATTAAAGAAATATCTCCTGACACTATACCATTTGAACAAATCCAAACTTGTCCACCTATTGCTAAACCTGCAGACATAGTTTTATTATAACTATTTCTAAAAGCCATCATAATACCTAACTCACTATCACTATGTTCAATACCATAGTAACCTATTAGTTTAGTACCTTCATGATTAGCATGATAATTAGTAGTTTTAATTTTAAAACCTTTAATATCTAACTGCTCTTTAATACCTTCTATTATTTCCCCATGTGAAATAGGACTATAACTTAAAGTCTTAGCTGGAACAGGTATTGCTAATAACTCAGCTTCATTATAATTGTTTATTGTTAAATGTTTCATTATATAATTGTTTTTAATGTTAGTAATTGCTCTGGAGTAATACTTAGATCTCTTTTCCAAACTTTAAGAATCTTTAGTACAACTTCAAATTGTTCAATAGTATCTTCAAAATACTTATTACCTTTTTCTGATTTATAAAAATTATCAGTCAAAATAATTTCTTCTATAATTTCAATATACTTATCAGTTACAGAACTTAAGTCATAACCTCTTTGTGTATATTTAACTACTCTTTCAAACTGTCTTAATAGACGTTTAGTACCCCAGAAATTACATCTATAAAATGTACTATTCCACTTATTCCATGTACCTTCTTTACCTGTAGATTCTCTTAAAGTCATTGTTTTACCTGTCTTAATATCATAAGCTGTTGTTATAATATCTAAGTCAAAGTTACTAACTACATCAAAACAAGTTTTGTTAAACTTTTTAAATATAACATTTACATCTACACATAAATTATATTTAAATTTGATTGTAATTAATCCTAATGAATCTAAAGATGATTTATCTTCATTAGTAAACTCATCAAACTTATGTTTTTCTAAAGGATCTAAGATATTAAACATTGGATTATAATACATAAAATAAAGTAGTTTTGTAAAACTAGCTTTGTCATAAGTAAATAAATCAATGTCTTGTCCTTCAAAGTAATCTAAAAGACATGAACCTGTAATACATCCATTAATCTCTTGTTTTTTTAATATTTCAATAGCACTATCAATTTGTTCTTTCATTTAGTTTGTTTTAAAATAAATAGGCTGTGGTCATTAATCACATTTAATTAATCCCTGTCCCGGCAAATTAATACCTAATTTATTATATTATTTTAATTTTTCTGCTGTAATATTAACTGCTGCTAAAATAGTTTTAATATTATAGATAGCATTTAATTTTACTACACCTTCAGAGAAATAATCACCAACTGATTCTACATCATCAATTTTGTTATACTCATTCATAATCTCATTAATTCTTGAAGTTTCTACTTTAGAACTTTCATAATTAACAAAATCTAATGCATATTTAACTAATTCATCTTGTACTTTACTAGTTGGTTTAGCAGGCATAGCTACATAAGATTTAGCTGTATCATTAATAGCTGCTAATACTTCAGCTTTAATTGCTGACAAGTTATCTACTTTACCTGGTTTAAAGTTTTTGTCTTTAATAGCTTCTGCTAATTTAACAATGTATTCTGCTGCTTTTTGTTGTTTAACAAAAGCTTCATGATTTACTGGTTTCTTAGAGTCTTTACTGATTAAGTAACCTGCTGCATTCAAATCCAATTGTTTTGCTGTTAAAAATTCCATTTTTTGGTTTTTGGGTTTTAGGGTTTATATTTATTTGTTTATTGTATTAATCCAACTTCTCACTATGTTTGTATTTTTAGGTTCAAAACACCTAGCATAGCCAGTAATATTGTTACTTGTTTTTTCAGTATGTAATGAATGTAAAGTTTGAACTTTAAAATTACATACATCTCCATTCTTAGCATAATATGAAGGAGCATCATTATCACCAAAAGAAATAACTGTGTTATATTCTTTGTGTTCTTTAATAATCTCTAAATACATATCTCCTTCATTACCTCCACCATATGACTTTACAGCTCCTACAATGTCAGTATTAGGTACATTATCATAATCTATTAAATAACTTCTTCTACCTGTTAAGATTACATCTGCATAGAATTTCTTAGACATTAATTTAGCCAAATTAGTAATAGTTAATACTACTGATGGAGGCATAGATGATGAAATATCTAGTATTAATAGATTCTTCATATTATGTTTAATGTTGCTATAGCCAATGTTTATTCCTAATTGTTTATTAAATGCTGTAGGATCAAAAGTAACTTCATCAATGATGTTAGTTTCAATACTAGCTTTAATATCTTCTAACCAAACTGGTAAGATTTTTAATTTAGATAATTCATCAAAATCAACAAAATATTGATCTTCAACAAAGTTATCTACATTTATTGCATATTGCCCTGAACCACCATCAGTATAGAATCCACCAGAATGTAGTTCATAATTTCTAACATTACTATATCCAATCTTTCTTAAACAATCTAACCATTTAATTGGTATACCTGTATTTAAACAAGATTTGTATAATACTTGGAATTCTAAGAATACAGTTATAAACTTTAATTCTGCTTGAGTACCTATGATGTATGGTATTCCCTTAGGTAGATTTTTAAAATCTTCCTCATTTTCAATTAGAAATATTGGGGGTATTTCTATTTTTTTACTTGTGATTTTTGTTATCATTTTTTATTATTAGTTTTAGTAAATTTATATATTCAACTTCATCTCCTTTACTTACATTAATAGATTTAATATCTGTAGGAGATATTATTTTCTGACTAAGATAAGGGATTAACAAATCTCCATAAGGACTTTCTAAGTCACAACCAATTTGATTTATTGCTTTTTCAACACTTCTAGGAGTTACATAATCCCATGAGGCATTATCAAATTTCTCTTTATTAATTAATGTACACAAATGAGAAGAAATACTATTAGGCATACCATATTTATCTTTCATTAAAACTTGATACTCTGCAGAATCAAATTTTAAATCATATTTAATAAATCTTTCTTTAATTTGAGGAGTTAAGTTAATTAATCCTTGAGGATTACTTGCTGCAACAATCATTACATCAGCTAACTTTTTACCTGAAGGTAACATTCTATCTTCTAATAAGTTTAATACAGCATCTAAAGTTTGTTTTAGAGTACCATTAAATACTTCGTCAAAAAATAATATATCACCATCTTTTAAAGAGTTTAATTCATAACTATCATACACTAATAATTTACCACTTTTTACATCAGGCATAACCATACCTACTACCTCATTAGGCATTCTTTGACTTAGTGTTATCTTAACCATGTTAACACCTTTTTCTTCTACAAAATTTTTAATGATTGTAGTCTTACCTATACCTGGATTTGACATGAATAAAGGTACAGTTTTTTTCCTTAATATCCTATTTTCATAGGTTTTATTTAGGACATCAAGCATTTGTTTTTCCATATTTATTGTTTATATTATTCCTCTTTTTTTTAAAAATTTTATTAAATAAGTCATACTTTCTTTTTTAATCTTTTGACCAGGTATCTCATAATCAAAACAAGGTCTGTATTCTTTTTGAAAATACTCATCATTTACTCCAGAACTTTCATTGTTAACATAATATCTTGGATAATTACTTTGATCAATTATTTTAGTAATTTGAGTAATTTTAGGTGTATTATGACTTTTAGTATATTCATCATTAATATCATAAACCCAATCTCCTATTTTATAAGGATAATGTAATAATTTAAAACTTCCTTTTTTAAAATATTTAGTAAAAATTTCAATAGTATCACTTCCTACATCAGATTTGTTATCATCAAAATAAACTTTAATGTTTCCTTTTTCAACTTCAAATACACAACCACTTTTACCTGATTTAGATAAATATTTTATTCCAACTCTTATTTCCATATTAAAATAAATTAAGTTGATTTTTATTACTTATAACTCTAATTATTTTGTTAATTTGAGATATATAAAATTTGTAATTAATATCTGCAGGAAATACATCTGGATTATGATTGTTGTAAATCATTACACCTGAATCTTTTAATAAATGATTAGATTTACCATGTCTACATTTGTAAATATAACCACCTTTAGTTGATGCATAAAACCTATTTAATCTTTGTTGTTTAGATTTAATAAAATTAGGTGAAGTCCATTCAACATGATAAGACTTGTCTACTTTTTGTGAACAACAGAAATCAAATATATTTGTATGTGATTCAACAAATTGTTTAACAGGTACATTATCTATGTAATAAGCTTTTAATGCTTTAGGTATAATAAGATAATCTACACTATTACCTAATTCGGGCTTTTCAACAAATAAACCTTTTTGTTTAAGTTTAGATCCTTCAGCTAAATAATTATTTACATTCATATAAATAATCTTTTGATAAGTATCATGCTCAAACTCTAAGTTAAATTCTTTACCAACTTGATCAATAATTTGTTTATATTCTAACACTTTATCTTTAGGAACAATAACTTCTATACCATCTGTATTTGCACTAATTACTTGATAATCAGCTAGTATCAATCTTTCTATTGCCATAGTAAGAATTAATTGACCCATCAATCTAAGTTTCATTGCACCTTCTGGATAATATAACCAAGAATATTGATTGTCAATCATACCTGAAGTTGAATTAAGAATTAACTTTAACAAAGCATCTTTAGATTTATCACCATTTTTTTTAGCATTAATTCTATCAGATTTAACATTAGTATATAAAGTTAATACTTCAGGTTGTCTTAAAAGATTATAGTTAATAATAAGATTTGGATATAAACTAATTATATCACTTGTTACTATACAATTATCATCATCTTCAAAATAAGATTCATTCTTGTTAACTGAATGTAAACCACCTTTACCATAAGTTAATTTTAATGTAGTATTGTTTTTAATTATAATGATTTCTTTGCTAAATTCATTTAAAGAATCTGACATTTCATCATATAAATCTCTAAAACATTTCATTTTAAAATTAATTTCAGGTAATTCTAACTTATTAGTATGTTCAAACTTAAGTGATTTAACATACTTTGGATCTTTTTTAGTTATTTTACAATATTCTTGTAACAATAATTCAGATGCCATTTTAGGTGCATCCCAACTATAACATTTTAAGTTATATGTTTCATTGATATATTGCCTTAACTTGACATCAGATAACATTGAATTATATAGTAATTCAGTTATACCTAAATCATGTACACTATTATAGTGTCTTAATTCATCAATTTGAGCATGATTTAAGCTCATTGCAGGATCAAATGGTAATTCCTGTACTACAGGATAATTAAGTTGAATAGCAAGACCTTTAAGACTTAACTTTTTACTTAATCTAAGCATTTTACTCCAATATAAGAATAAATCTATGTCTATCCATTTATTATGATATTTGTATTTACTTAATTCTTTGTCATTCCACCAAAAATCATTGTGAATTATATAGTCTGACCATGCTTTAAGCTTTTGTAGATAATTATCCACATTATCTAACTTATTGTGGATAATATACAACATTATACAGTTATCATAATGTATTCCATTAAATGAAATAAGATATTGATTGAATTTATTAAAAAATTCTACAACATTATCATATTCATTTATTCTATCTGAAATTTCCCAAACTATTTTCTCTTTACTATCCACATCTTGAATAGCACAAAGAAAACAGTTTGAATAAACTTCAACATCATAAATTACTTTTTGCCATTTACCTTCCATCAGTTTGATAATATTGTTTAGCTGTTTGATACATGTGCATCATTAAAAAGAACATGCCTTGATCTTGAGGAGGATTAATTGGTCTATCAGATATGTCTTGTTTAGTTTTATCAAAAATATATCTAACAATAACTTGTATTTGTTCTAATTCTCCGGGACTTCCTTTAGATATAATTTCTAATACTTTATCTTTATTTATCATTCTACACCTCCTTCAGGTAATTCTTCAGTTTGTTTATTTTTTAAATCTTCTATAAATTTCTCTTTCATTACTGAAAGACAAACTTCTTTGTAACCACCACCTAATATAGGTAGCATTTCTTCTAATTCTTCAATAGTTTTTAAAGAATATTCTTTGTATTTAGCATGTAATTTAGCATGCTGTCTAATAGCATTTGACAAAGATTGTCTTTTCTTTTGCATATTATTTAATTTTAGTTTCTAAATACTTTTTATACAATTCATAGTTAAATGAATCCCACCATTTTGTTTGTAATAAAATTATTGTGTCCATAAATATTTCTTTTTTAATATTAATTTATAATAATCTATTATTTCTTTTTTACCATCTGAATAATGTGAAGTATATTTTTGAGAAAACTCTAATTTACATTGTTCAATTCTTTCTTTTTTAGATTTAGTTTTATCAGTATTTCTTTCATAATACAACCAAGATTCCCAATAATTACTAGAATGTGGTGCATCTACAATTACAGCTAATTGATAACCAAAGAATACAAATGATAATAATGGATACCATTCAAACCTATAATCAGTAGCACTCCATTTAGTTTTCCATCCTAATTCTACAAAATCAAATCCTATTTTTTTAGGTACTGCTTTTTTATAACCAGGTTTATCTAAATTTTTTATCCATCTTCTTGGATAAAAATAAGGTGTACCTATTGAAGTTTTACCACAATACCATTTTAATTTAAATGGTTTAAATGGTGACCATAATGCTTTTACAAATGTTAATTTATTCATTTTGTTTTAATTTTAAAATATGTATCTAATTGTATTCCAAGGAATTATCTTATCATGTAGTTTTACAAAAGACTTTATAAAATCATTTTTTAAATCATGTCTATATCTTATGTTTAAACCACCATATTGAGATACTTTGTCTTCTTGTATTGTAGGAACCCATAAATATTCTTCTTCACCTGGAATGTTATTAACTATATTATAAACATGTTTATTTTCATTGTGAGTAAGAAATATTACTTCAGCTTTAACAACATTTTTATAACTAACATAATCATTAACCATGTGGAATAAATATTCATATTCTTCTAACCAATTACCTGCAACTATTACAGGACTAAAGTTAATATGAACATCATATCCTGCATCTATGAATGCATCAATAGCTTTGATTCTATCAATGATTTTAGATGTGTTAGGTTCTAATTCATCAGACATAATTTGTGGCATTAGACTAAATCTTATTCTAATCTTACCTTTAGGATTATAACCTGTTAAACTTGGGTTCACATACTTAGTAGCAAATGAACCCATAGCTGTAGGATGTTGTTTAAAGAAGTCAAATATCTTTTGCCACTCATGATGTTTAGCATGTAATGCAAAATCTTCATTACATGAAATATCATAAGTAATATAATCATTGTGTGTTTGATTAGGTTTTTCAACATCAGCAAAAGCACAATGATTATTAATTGCTGTAAGTATATCCATTGTATTAGTTGCTACATCTAAACCTTCAGGTTTATGTCTTTTCATATAGCAATATCCACAATTATATAAACAACCATATCCAAAGCTTGGACTAATAAAATCAGTTGATCTACCTGATGGTCTAATCAACATAGATTTTCTTTTAATTTTTTCTAGCATATAATTTATATTGTTTTTCTGTTTTAATCATCATGTTTAATAATTCATTAGATAATGTTTCAGCATTACTTAATGCTTTGTTAGCTAATCTAGTTTCAATCATTACTTCTTTATGATTTTTAACATTGGCCCTACATTTAATAATGTATTTTACAGCATTAATGTATTCTTCTTTATGATAACCATTAAGCAATCCTTGAGGATATTTGTTAATGTGTAATAATATACCATTTAATTCCCAATTACTTAGTTTACTAAGTATTGTAGGTTTACCTTTGCAAAAATATAACATTTTGCAATACTTGTCAAGTAGTCTGTTCATAATTTCTTTGTTTTTGTGATTGTTTTTAAATTAAAAACCACCTAGGATTTTCCTAAGTGGTTTACTCTGACGTCTAGAGATAATTAAACACTCTAAGCTTATACACATTATTCAATAATGAGGATCTAAATTATTCTGTACCTATATTCACAGAACTTATTTTGTTTAATTGTAGTCAGAACAGGATTCGAACCTGTATGGGAACACTTTCTTGTTACGTCTAACATTACTCGTTATTTACCTTGTGTTTTAGCCGACCATACCCAAACACATACATCTACCATTTCGCCACCTGACTATTTTTAATTTTCTATTAGTTTTAAATTATTTTCTTCAATTAATTCCATAATATCAATCTTACCTAATTCAGTACATTCTTTCATTAGTTCTATTAATTGATTTAAACCATCTTGAGTAAAAGCAAATCTATCTAATCTATAACTAGTATATTCTAATGATTTAGTTTGTATTTCATTTAAAGTAACACCTTGAATTCCTTGATTAACATGGTAATATACATAATTTATAGTATATTTTGTTCCTTCAATAATCCAGTTTTCAGGTAGTATTTCATCAGGTTTATTCTTATCATTTATACATAAGCAAGGTACATTCATTTTTAATTTGTAGATTTTTTGATACTTAATTTGTAAAGTCTTTTTAATTCTTTAAGTTTAGCTTTTTCTTCTTTAGTTTTTTTAAACACTGATCTATCAATATTTATTTTCTCTACTATTATTCCCATAATTAATCTATTATTTGTTGTTTTAACTCATTAATTTGTCTTTGAATCTGATTAAATTTTACTTTATCAGGATTAGTTGGTACTTCTAAGTTTTTACCATTTGAGTAAAATTCTCCCCAACAAAAAAGAATTTCTAGCTTTTTAAATTTTGATTCTTGCATATATTATTTGTTTTTAATTGTTTCTATTAGTTTATCTAAACAGGCTTGTTCTGCTTCTTCATGAGTGTTATATATCTCATTCCACACATTGAGATAATAATCTTTTTTCCAAATACTACCTTCAAACTTATTATCAGGTTCATCATCTTTATATACAACACTATAAAATAAATCATGCTTCTCTCTAAACCATCTAAATGCTTGTTGGTATAGTGGTGCTAAGATGTAATCAAATTCTTGTGCATTTTCTTGACTTTTGCATTCTTCTACTCTTAACAGAATGTACTTTAAATCATGTTTTGCTAAGCAAGGTTCATCAAAACCTAACTCTTTTAAAGCTAATGCTTGTTCATATGTGCAAAATTCTTTATTCATATTATTTAGTTCTACAGATTTCTATTAGTTTATCTAGACAAGCACTTTCTGCTTCTTCATAGGACTTACAATAATATTTACTTCCTAATATTCCTAGCTTCTGCCAGATGCTACACTCATAATTACCATCACCAAATCCAGAGATTAGTCCATCTAATTTATACTTCTCTCTAAACCATCTAAATGCTTGTTGGTAAAGAGAAGCTGAAACCCATTCTTTCATTAAATCTGAATTAGATGGATAAATTGTTCCTTTTTGTGAATAAGAAGCTGGTATCCATTCCTTAGTTTCTATATAATACCCAAAACAGGATTCATTAAACCCTAACTCTTTAAGAGCTAGAGCTTGTGTATAGTTAATAAACTCATTTTCCATATTATTTTATATTAGTTAGTGAGTAAGAAAGTATAATTGAATCTGTATCTACTCCACATTGACCTACTGCTCCCTCACTATAAGGTATAGCTTCAGCATTATTTGCAGCTTCTTTTAAAGCAGCTTCTACATGTAGTTTAGCAAATTCAATCATACAATTATATAATGATGGTATAGTAAAAGGTTTCCCAATTAAAAATTCTTCTGCTGTTGGTATATTATTTTCCATTGTCTACAGGTTTAGGTGTACATACATGACCATCACTCCATTTAATACCTGGAGGAGGTGTTAATTCTGGTGAGCTGTACTTGGTACCACACTCACTACATATAAATTTATTCATCTTTTGGTCTTTTAATTTCTCTCAGTGTAGCAATACCGAAGCAGTAAGAAATAATTGCTAATAACCCAGGGGTACTAGAAAGAGTTCCTATAAAGATTATGAGTATTATAACACTAAGCACATATATTATGAGGTTTTTCTTATTTATCATTGTCTTGTTTTTTAGTTGGTGGATTATAGTTATCTTTTAAATATTCAAGTAATGCTAAAGAAGATATACCATCTGTATCTTTTATAAACTTTTGATATATAACATCCCAAGCTTGTTCTTTTAATTGATCAAGTCTAGTAGGATAAGCAGGCTCATCAAACTCAGGCATGGGTTTAAAGTTTACAGTTATATCACCTTCTTTCATGGTTAACCAGTTATCAGCCATATCTTGTTGCCATTTAGCACCTTCAATAAATCCTTTATATGCTGCTGCATCAGATACTAATGTACAATCATCTGCAAACTTTTTAGCAGCTTCTTCAAATGTTTCTTTTTTAGGTTCTTCTTTACTCATTTTTTACAGATTTTACAGGTTAATTTATGATACTTATCTTGTACCCATAGTCCTAATAAGAGAACTAGAACTATGGGTAGGCCAAGTGTTATCCAAAAGCCTATCCAGGCATAGTACATTATCTTTCTCATATTAGTCTTTCATAAGGTTTTTAAAAAGTACATAAAAAATTCCTATTAAAATTTCTATTGCTAAAGATAATAAATACCAACCAATTGTTACTCCTTTAGGATCATATATATAACCAAGCGATGGCCATATAAGCAAAGTTGCTAATGTTATTAATATTAATATTTTTAATGGTGTTTTCATATTAGTCTTGTTTGTTTAGTGAGTTTAACCATTTGTCAAAACTTGTACGAGTGATAACATTATTTATACCGGCATTAAAAGCACTCATTAAATCTTCCTCTGTGTATTTCTTAACAGGGACATAATATTGTGTAGTGCCACCATTTACTTTACATTCACTATTACAAGTTGGACAATGTGTTATTGATTTTATTGTTATATCTTCCATATTAGTCTTGTTTGTTTAGTGAGTTAATAAAGTCTTGTATTTCATCATCAAGAATACCTTGATTTGCTGCTAATTTCTTTGACACAAAGAAGTAAGCTGTTTCTTTAATATCATCCTCTGTGTATTTCTTAACAGCATTATCTTCTTGGCATTTAGTGTAGCCTTCTAAATAACCACTCACATATTGTTGTTTTTCAAGTTGAGTTACTTCATGTTCTTCAAAATCTCTACCATTACACTTCCAAAATCTTTCTTCTGCTCCTCTGTATATTTCTTCTTTGCTTTTCATGTTATTAATTGTTAATTAATTTATAATTTAATTATTTCTTGTCTAACTTCTTTCCAATATTTTTTATCTAAATTTAAAGAATTTTGTTTTATAACTTGTAATATTTTATCAACTAATATTAAAGCACATAATATAGAATGTTCCATATATTTTCCTTTTTTATAAAACTTATTTACTAATTCTTTTGCTTTGAATTTTGCTGTCATAATTAAAGTTTTAAATAAACTCTTACAAGATATTTCACAAGTAAGAGTTTAATTGTTATTTGTATTTTCTAAATGTTTGCAAGTTTTTATCAAATTTGATACCACCTGCAACTATTCTTTTGTTATTATTTGTATTTAAATTAACATCTGCTAATATATACCAATTATCATATGGTGCTTCAGTGTCAATTGTAATAACTTTAATATTAGTTCCTTTGTAAGATACAGATATTTCAAATTGATTGTCGTAGTCTAAATATAATACAAAATTATCAGTTACATAAGTTTTTACAAATTCTTCTGTATCAAAATTATATACTGTTAATACATATGATGTATCTTGTACACATTTGTTATTAATTTTAACTGATAAATCTAATTTAACTTTTTCTCTATCTAATGATTTTAATTCTCTTTTAGATTTTAATTTGTTAGTATCAAAACCTGCTGTTTGTGCTACTGCACATGCTGTCATTAAAACTATTAATAATCCTGTTATTAATAATTTGATTTTCACTGATTTTTTCATTTGATTTAGTTTTTAGTTATTTATATTAATTGTTAATTGTTTTAAAAGAACAGGCTTTTCACCTGATTGAATGCTTCATGTTTGTGTATTAAAGACCCATAAAATCTAATAATACAACTACCAAGTTAATGGACAGCATTTAAGTAATTTAATTAAGTGAAAGATTAATGCACAAAAGGTACATGACTACCTACAAACATTAATCTAACACTTAATAATTAAAATTATAACACCAATTATTAGTTGGAATATTACAGTAATCTCATTACAAGATGTTTGTTGGACTGCTGATTATAATTTAAATATTTTAAATAAAGGTTTAACCAACTAACCTCAAAGGAGTGTTTTTACAGAACACTTAAACTGTATTAGGGTAAACTATCACATAAACCTAATATAAGGTATGATAGTGGGAATTGAACCCACTACCTTCTGATTAATATCAGGTGCTCATACACAACGAGCTATATCATACTGTTTAACTTAATTATGCATTAAGTTTTGCTGAAGCTGTTGAAGCTGCAACTGGTGCTTCACTTGTGTAAGCTACTAACACATTTTGTGCATTCAAATCAGTTGTGAATTCTGTTTCACGATAGATTGGTTGACCATTAAATAATAAGATACCACCATCTTTGCCTTTACGCTTAGGCTCTTGATTAGCACGGAATGGATTCTTAGTTGTAGATTCTTTAACAATAATCTTACCATCTAAGATCTCACCTGCCACCAATGGAGCTGCATTAAATGCTTCTGCACTAGTTGAACGAAGTGCTGATAATACAGTTACTTTGTCTAATGCACCACTTCTATCTACAAATGTAGATTGAACTGTGTACCATCCATACTCTTTACCATCTTTTGCACTGATTCCTGTTGAATTAAATACTAAACCTGTTGTTTTGTTTGCGATCACTACTACTGAATTTTTCATAATTTTTGTTTTTTAAATTGTTAATTGATTTTTAATTGATTTATTTATTTGATTTTGTTATATGATTTTAGCTCATATAAGGGCTATTTAACAAATAATAAGATGATATAACTAATATATTGGCTATGCCAGAGTGCTATAAATAGCTAATTAGAATATATGAGAGCTTATTAATTGTTGAATATTGTTAAGACATTGTTATTACATTAAGTTTAGCTTCTAAAGCTAACCAATATTGCACAAATTTTACATATGCAATTTCTTGTGGTGTTACATTAAGCATGATGTTTAGATTTTTTAGATTCAATATATAATCCAAGTATTAAACCTGAATATAATATGAACATAATTAATATTCCTATTGCTAAGGCTGGAATAATTGACCATAAACTAATGATTGATACTAATCCTAATCCAACATGTGCAGATAAATGTCTGTTATATGTTACATCAGCTAGTATATTGCACATATACCAAGTTGTTGATATAAATGCAATTAAATAGATTGTTTCCATTGTTTTAAATTTTAAATAGTTAATCTATCCCAATACCCACAAACATTTTCTTCCCAATGCATCTACCACTTTTACAGAAGTGGTTTTGGATATTAATGATTTACAGTGGAATATTGGAATAGATGATAATGTTAAGTTGTTAAAAGTGATACACTTACACAAATTGATGCCCATATTTGGTCGTGACTAGGTTTATGATTTACATAACCTAATTCACGCTTAATAGTGTTTAATCTATTGTGTACTGAAAATTGATACTCAGGTAATTTAGTAGACCTATTTATAATAGGCCTACCATTCTTTGTAGTTTTTTGTAATGTGTTCATGATTGGATAGTTTTTATGATTATTTTCTTGCCCATACTGGACATTTATCTACGTTATACTTAACTATAGATTTTTTTGAAGCACAACTTGTTAATGAAGTTATTGCTATAAGACATACGATTGTTACTAAGTAACACACTGTTAAATACACTAGTTTTTTCATTTGATTTTTGTTTTAGATTGTTAATAGTTTTTAAAAGTTAATAAAGTCAGAGGAACTATTCCCCTGACTGTAATTCTGCTGCATTAAGCTGACCTTCAATGAATGATTGAAGATGGTCTCTAAGATCAGTCAATGCCATTTCTTTACCTACAGTTATCCAGTAAGAAGGATCCATATGTACATTCTGATCAGGATCTGTATCTACATCTTTATACTCTTCAGCAATAGCTTTGATGTGTGAGTCAAGGTTTTTAATGATTGCTAGTACTGTTGTTGTGTCCATTGTTTGATAGTTTTTAAAATGTTATTAATTAGTTATTGATTTGCTGAACATTGGTCTAACCAATATTCAAATTGTTCTTCAAATGTTTGTTCCATTGTTGTATTTTTAATAATTAATTAAATAGTGCTTTACAGTTATCTCAGCACTAACTGACCTTTTTATTAGGATTTTGTTATCCAATTACAAATTGCTTTTGACATAGATATGTTTTCTTTAGACATGTTTAACATATCTTCTTCAGACATTATCTTATTGCTACCTGACCAATTTTCAATATTATGATTTGGATTATTAGTATATAAATGTACTATTCCATTATCACCATAATATTCACTAATTTCTTCATTAGCTGCAAATGCATTGTTATGGGATTGCCATGTAATAGAACCATAAACACAAGTTTGTGTTAGATATTTAAATCCATCACTTGTATTTCTAATTTGGCTTTCTATTTTTGATGCTTGTTGTCTTACTGTTTTAAGTTCAGCTTTAAGTTGTTCTAATGTTTTCATTGTTTGATAGTTTTTGATTGTTAATAATTATTTAATTTAAGTTGTAATGAGTAAAACAAATAGATGAACCGGCTAACTTAATGTGCCATATATTTCAACTTAAGGTGTATCGCATGAACTATGTACTCACATTAGTTCTGAGCCTACTCTATTTGTTATTACAACTGTATTATTAAATCTCCAGGCGACCACCGTTAAGAGATTTTGTTTATCCTAAGCACTTAGTTGTAATGTTATCCTGATTCTCCACAATAGATGATTCACAAGAGCTTACCTTGTTACGCACTACCATTTATAGCCTGATTCACATGAGGTTTATTCTATTGGGATACGCACTATGGATATTTAAGAGCATTACAACTTTGTGCATTAGGAATGTGTAAGCTTATTAATAGTATTATTTTTAAAACGTGACCTGTACCTGCAACTGACCACAGTTTAGCATTAAATGGTATTTTACAGCAATCATCTTAAAAATTGAAAGTTTACCCAATTAAGGTAGAATTCCTTTTGAGAATTCTTTAGTTTAGCTCTTCATGTGTATTTTCAATGAATGGTAAGTTCATTTATCTTCAATATAACTACTAAACGACCACTACACGCAGCCCTACTTTCTGTTTTAAACTATTAAATAAGCTATTCTTTAAATCTATATTCTTTCTTTGTTCTTTGGTATGTATTGATTAGTATTTCACCATTTTATCCTAAGCACTTGGCTATAATTGCCTATACAGATCAATTTCTGTGGGATAGGTTTCATATACCACGCTTGGTATATTACTTTTTACAATTATAACCTTGTGCATTAGGAATGTGTTTTACACCTAAAACTTTGATTGAGTTAAACTTTACACTTACACATTCCAGATTAAGAACCATTTTCATTTTTATATTTTAGTGAGTATTACGCTCCATGTTCATGCTAAGCTCTGAGGTATGAGTATTTAACCTATTAATTTTTCATCAAAGAAACTGGTGTCCTCAACAACTTGGAAAGTTATTAAGTTTTTTATCCTAAGTATTTATCAGTTTTTTCAGTTAAAGCTATAACCCAAGTTTTACCATCGTGTTGATAGTAGAAATAGGTAGTTGTTTTATGAAGAGAACCAATTTGCATAAATGGTATTGCGTATTTATTAGCAATTCTATCACTAGAGTGTGTTGGTGTTAAATATGAATATACTTTAGTTAAAAAGTCTAATACATCAATTTCTTGTGCATATCCTTTAAATTCAAATTTACTTCCCATATCCATTGGATATACTAAATTGCTATCTACATAAGAATAATCCATTTTAACAGCATATTGTTTTAATAATTCAGTAAGTGTTTTCATTGTGATAGTTATTTGAGGTTAATGATTAATTGAATTTATTCTAAGTTTTAAAGATTAATATTAATTAAATATGTGATAAGGTTTAACTCTTATTAGGTTTGCCGCAAGCTACTACTAATTTATCCCCTGTGCTCTCTATCACATATTAATTAAGCTATAAATATAATAGGGTAAGTTATAATGAGGTTAATTGAGAAAGAGGTGAAATGTATTGGAGTAGTAGTGTAACCCACTGATACCAACACATTACTACAATTTGTAGCAATTGTTTGCTACTTATTCAATAAAATTAAACCCAATTACATTTAACTGGGTTTAACTTTATGAAATAAGGACCAAAGGTCCTCGAGCTATGCATCAGCTCTTAAGTAAATCTTGTTAGCAAACTTCTCTACACCTTCATCATCAGTGTAAGATACTTTACGCATATCCCATAAGTCACTATCAAACAAAAAGTCATCATTAACTTTTAATGTAGAGGCAGGACAAGCATGCTCTGCATACTTTCTACCTACAGAAGTGCAACCATTAATCTCTTTCTTTACTTCTTTAAATAAAGAGATAGAAATGAATTCAGTGTTATCCTTAGTGTTAACACGAACATTAATTGCGGAAACTTTAAATAAGATTTTCATAGTGATAGTTTTATGAGCAGAAAACATTTTCTCTCAAAGTTTAGTAGGGGTAGTCTTTCATGGGGTGTCCACCATCTTCACCTACACAAAATTTTTTAAAAAATATTTTACAAAAATTTTATTAAAAAGCTATATTCTATGTCATTTAATTTACTATATTTATTTGATAATTAGATAGTTAATAAGTAACTTTAGAGCATGAAACCAGAAATTAAATATAGAGAACCAGATGTAGATCATATTACTATTGTTGTAAATAATGTAAGTCATGTACTTACAACTGCTGAATATATTGATATAATTAAACCTGCTAATAAAGTTGAAGGTTCAGGATCAGATTATATTATTGCTAGAAACAAGATATTACAAGAGTATTTTATTAATGGACCTAAAGAACAATTTAGTTGGTAATGGCAAGTACATCAGAATATGAACAACAACAGTTTTGGGAAGATAAACCTATTGAGGTTATCTTAGGAGATAACTCTTCCTGGGAATTAACAAATAATAATAATGAGAACAAAGTCAAAGAATTTTAATGATAACCAGGTAAAAGGTGTTTTATCTGATGGATCAATATACCTTAAAATGGGTGTAACTAAAAAACACTATAATGATAAACTAGATTATGAAGATATGGATCAGATTAATGATAAGTTAATTATGGCTGAAAAGATTAATAAGTTTTACTTACTTACAGGAACTAGTCCTATAGTTGAAGAATAAATAAAAATAAATTAGGATATTGTCTAAAAATAGTGTATATTTAAATGTACTCTAACTTAAACAGTTAGTCACCAGGGAATACCTAATAAGTTAACACCTGGTTAGAAGTTGGATAGTATAAGTAACTTCTATATGTAATGACATATAATTTACCTGAATATCAAGGTTTTATATTTAAATGCATATAATGATAGTGAACAGAGGTTTCTCCGATAGGTACAAAAAAGGTTATAAGTGAAATTCTATAGCTGCTACAAAGGGTATGAAGTATCCCCCTGAATTAACAGGATTAAAGTAAGCAGTGGCCTAGTTACTAGGAACGGTTAAAGACAGATAGATATAAGTTTATAATTAATCCATCAAGAAGAGTAAAATCTAGAAGGGGAATATTGTGTCTTGTAGATAACTAAGTTAGTTATATAATTTATTTGGTTATTATAATCAAATCAGTTATATTTGTAGTATGGAATATATACTTAAACTACCAGTATCTAAAAAAACTGAATATATCATTAGAATGTTAAACCCTGTTATGGGTAATTTAACTGAGAAAGAGATTGATATATTAGTTGTTATTGCTGATAAGCAAATATCTATTATTAATAAGGATACTAGAACTGATGTTCGTATGACTTTAAATATGGATAAGTTTAATTTTAATAACTACATTAAGAAACTAGTTACTAAGAAAGTATTACAACAAGTAGATAGATTAACACTTAAAGTTAATCCTTGGATATTGCATATTTTAAAACATGATTCAGTTAATTTAAGTTTTGCATAATGGAAGAAAAATTATACACTGTTCAAACAATTGAATTTCCAGGAGTACTTAAAGATGATGGCTTCTATTATAGAATAGGTGATCCTAATTTTAGAATAGATTCACATGATGGTTCTTACAGATTTACAATAATTGATGGAAAGTCAACTATGAATGAAGAAGAATCTAGATTATTTAGAGAGGGTAAGTATAATCATCCAAACTACAATTTATGAACTCAACAAAAAGTAATATATATGAAGAAGTATTGGATGAAATTAAGAGTGAGTTTGACTTGTCTAAGATGGAACTTGAAAGAATTTGTGACTCACAATTTAGGGTTATAAGAGATACTATGTCTAACAGAGAAGGTAAAGTTATTCAACTAATTTACCTAGGTAAGTTTAGACCTACAATGTACAACACTGATTATACTAAACGCTTAAAATTAAAAAATGATGAGTAAGTTACAAGAAATCTTAAATGGCTGGAAAAATGTTATTTGGGAAAAACCAGAGATAGAAAAGATGGCATTAGACAGAGCTACTATTTGTAGTTCTTGTGATAAAAATATAAATAATACTTGTGATGCTTGTGGCTGTCCATTAATTGCTAAGACTAGATCTGAATATTCTAAATGTCCTGATGGAAAATGGTAATAGAACTAGAAGTTGTAAATCAATATCCTGTATGTAAAACAGGTAGATCTATTGCTAGATATATACCTCGTAGAGTATACCAAAAAAAGTTATTTGTAGTTGAGTCTATGCAGATAG
>Ga0209353_10000053_pt1 | contig 66911 bp, 81 predicted proteins | sample LauGreSpBDMM15SD_2_FD_187561 | JGI IMG/M metagenome (GOLD analysis project Ga0209353, IMG submission 187561) | Freshwater lake microbial communities from Lake Michigan, USA - Sp13.BD.MM15.SD (SPAdes) (version 2) | ecosystem: Environmental > Aquatic > Freshwater > Lake | place: Lake Michigan... | reverse complement strand
TGCGGGAATAGAGGAAGATTGCACGAAGAATCGCGTTTATGAGCCCATTGCGCGTTTGACATATGACAACTCACGTCTGAAGTCACTAGGATGGCAAAAAAATTATTCATTTAAAAACATTATTGCAGATATCATGAAATAATATTACTTTTGAAAGAGTTTGTTTCTTTCGAGAACGGCAATAACATCTTCATGAAACAAGGATTCTGATACTTTGACATTGTCGATCATATTGATATCAATTATGCTTGGATGCATATACCAATCTTCAAACGGATTTCGTTGACCATTCCAAAATACAGTTACATCGGGAAAAGCTAGAATGTACCCTCTTTTTTTGAGTAGAGTGCGTGATCGTTCTCTTGTGTTAAAATGGTCGCCTGTATATATGTCATGCTCCATCGTTAATGTTCCAAATGTATATGTGTCTAGGACTTGTTCGTCCAAGAGTTCTAATGTCGTAAGTGTAGACCGGTTATCAACATTTAGGTCGATTTGTAGGTAATCAATCTTTTTCGGCATATTACTTTTCTGTAGAAGTGATTTATAATCTATACTTGATGCGTCCGCAATGATGTAACTACTCTTTGGGCGATAAATAGGATAAAGTACCTCAAAAGAACTATCGTTGTCTATTAATATGCCACCCCAATCATACACATTTTCCAACAGATATGTATTGTTATTGAAAGTAGGATGATTTGTCCCTATTTCAACAAATGTGCCCTTTCGTTTGTGCATACATGAATAAAGCACAAAGAGATCTTGAGACGCTTGACTATAACTTGTAGTGGCATTAGACATTATCATAACGTCGAACGTTATGAAGGTATGTTATAATATAAAATTGATTTTATAATTGATTTTATAATTGAGACTGAGAAGATCACAAAAACTACTTAAAAGCACCTGCTCTTATTGTTGAGAACATGAAAGTACTATTTTTTAATCACAAGGTGGTTGAATGTGGTGTGCACCAATATGGCCAGCGACTTTTTGATGTCATTCAAAAAAGACAATCTGCATTCGAGTTTTTGTATGCAGAAGTGGATTCGTTTGAGTCATACATGAAGACCATTATGTCTCATGATGTGCAGTTGCACATGTACAATTATCATGGTTCGACAATGCCTTGGTTGAACGAAAACACGATTTATAAGGAAAATGGTGTGGTAAATGTTGGCATGCCGCACGAATCACACTGTCTGTTTTTCGATAATATTATAGACATTGACCCCACTGGATTTAATCAATCCATCACGATTCCCAGGCCTCTATTTGAAAGAGCTCCAACTAAGTTGAGTGTTGACTCTTCTGAAACTGTGCGGTCATTTGTAGACTATGCAGAAGATGATGTACCTATCTTTGGTTCCTTTGGTTTTGGGTTCGACAATAAAGGGTTTCACAAAATTGTGGACATTGTGAACGAACAATATGACCGGGCAATTATAAAACTTATCATCCCAATGGCTCATTTTGATCCAAACCAGTTACAAACCATACAATATGCACGTTTTAAGTGTGAGGGCAGAGTCTTAAAGCCCGGCATTAAGCTTATGATAACGCATGAGTTTCTTAATACCGATGATTTGCTTGTATTCCTTGGTAAAAACTCTATGAATGTGTTTATGTACGATACAATGTTCGGCCGTGGAGTATCGAGCACTATCGACTATGCTATATCTGTGAATCGACCACTCGGCATTTCGGATAGTTATATGTTTCGCAACATTTACAGAGACGATATATGTGTTTATAAACGCACTTTGTCTCAATGCATGCAGAGTGAGTTTATAAAGGGCATCGATCCCATTGCTAACAACAATGCACTTGTGCTTAAAGTTGAAAACATTCTCAAACAAATCTCCAAATCATGTTACTGAGAATGATTCTTCGAAATAATCATTAGTGCAATCAAATAAACAGCCGTGCCGCCTAGTGCAACGCGATCATAGGTGAAACTCAGTCGAGTTCCTGCTGTCTTTGCACCATAAATCGTCTTCATGTGCGGTCGCATGCTTATGTACCACACCCAAAACGTCAGGAGCGGCATGAAGACCGGCAAGGCCACGCGGTTGGGCAGGCCGATGATGAGCAAGGGGCTGAAGTGCACGATGAGGTCCGTTGCGACAATGAGTACTGGGTGCTTGAAGCCTAGAATGGTGCCATATAACTGGCTAAAGAAGGACCAACCCAATACTATCCATGTCAGGGAAATGATGCAAGCAATTAAGAGCGAGCTTGCTTGTGAGTACAACACAAGGTTTGGCATTGAGCCGCTCAGAAGTAGTGCAGTTCCCATTGCGATCCAGTTCCACACGGTGTAGTAAAGGAAAACGGTATTCATAGTAAGTGTCGCCGGGATGCGCTTCTCCAAGTACTTGGTAGGCAACTTGTCCGTAATGGTTTCGATCGATAACCCGGGTTTTGCAGACATCCTACTCCTTGGGCTAGCTTTACATTCACCGGCGATTCTTTGCTATGAATCCCAAAAATGGACCTGCCACTCACAAGCACACTGAATAAAGCAATCATGCGCGTCCAAGACTTCATTAGCCGTCTCTTCGATTTGTCCAAGCCCAGCGACTATGGCTACTGGGCCAGCTTCCGCGATCCGCATCCGGATACACTGCATGCATTTCGATACGATGACGGTGCTGATGCAACCCGCCAACGTGAGGTTACAGTCATGATAACTCCCGACGTCCTCAAAATCGGGAAGTACCCCGGCGACATGCAACCCGCCGTTTTCATGCGCGATCGATCATGGGATGCACTTGCGTACATTGAGACACTTCTTGTTGTGAAGGCCTATTGAGATAAGGCATTTAAGGAGAAAAACGTGCATGGGTGATAAGAGCCTTTTTGTTACAAAATGGATGTAATAGAGCACATTGAAGAAGGAGGTATAGATATAGACCATGAATACGATATTGAGCGTGATTATGAAAACGAGAACGAGCACGAGCATTATGAAGACGATGAGCGGGGGGCGAATGAACGGGCATCACATGCATGCTATGACATGCACTGCACATGGGCTCCCTTGGAGGTTGGAAAAGTCGAGCTTCTTGTCTCCTCAACAGGAGCTGTGCGCCTCAAAGATTCCGCATTTTGGAATGTCCACTATGGAATTGTTGTGCCGGGGACACCTTATCGAAGTGTGACATTGCGTCATGTATACGATGATGAACCAAGGGCCTACTACATTCATGAGCTCGTTTGGAGGGCGTTTGAGGGGGACATAGCAAACGGTTGGTTTGTCGGCCATAAGATGGATGAATGGCGACATCTCGGCTCGGCAGGCGAAGTATCAAATGCATTGCATGCCCTCGAGCTATACGAAAAGCGCGTCACGACTAGTGCTTGTGACTCATGAGTGGTGTAATAACTTCAAATATTATTTTTCCTAGAACGGCTTAAAAACATCGTTTTGTAGTAGAAGCCGCTAGGCGTGAAGTTCATAATAGTAAAGAATGGCAGGAACAGCTAGCTCGGCAACCTCGGCAAAGCGCACACCGACCAACCAAGCATCGACCAGCCAAGCCTCGACTGCCATAGTGCGAACGACAACATTATACTTTAAGAGTATATTCAAAGAGTTTGCGACTATCTTCGATCTCGTTTATGCAGACGACCCCCAAAAGCATGCGATTGAGTCTCAACCGATCCCATTTTTCAAATCGTTCATGTCATGGTACAAACATTATTCGGGAAGAAGCTTCGGATTTCTAGAGCCAAAGCTAAGTTACATCATTATGCGCTTCTCCAATATGGATGCCATTGATGTAAGCCCCAATCTTATCGTTAACTCTGCAAACTGTAAATTCACCTACATGAGGGCCATCAAGGGGGGAACAAGCTTACCCTTGTTCGTCAAGCTTACATCTTTGAGTTCCCGTGTAGACAACCCGGTTATTGATAATGTGAATGCGATTCTTTTGATGACAATATGTCGTAACCAACTAAGCGAAAAGCACATCATGAGATTTTACGATTCATTCTTGACGTATTATCCCATCAATAGCTCGCAATGGAGCTTACCTGAAAACGATAATATGACGATGTGGCCGCAACGTGCTCAGCCCTCGTATGCGCGTGCATCTTTGATGGAAACAATCATTGGCATACCACTCAAGAGTGTGCAAAGCCCCATGTTTAATGACGTAATCATTGCATTTCAATCATTCTTCATAAACACAATCGTTGCTCTTGGCGTGCAACATGGTGTTGTACACAACGACCTTCACTTGGGTAACCTCTTTTACGAGCCCAAGACGAAGACCATTAAGATGATCGACTATGGGCGCATGTATGTCGGTGCGGCTGCCCAAAGACCCGAAATTGTCGAGATGATTCAGTATGAGCTATTCAAGTATGCTATGCCCCATGAGTCTATTAAGAGCTATGAGGCCCTTATCAATGAACATGGAAGCAAAGGGCTCTACAATACTGATGCTAATCCCAAGGTGTGCATAATGGATGCAATCACGCTATGCGCAAACATGTTCCGGCTCTTTTGTTCTCACTCGAAATCTTTCATGCACACATTTGAAGACATGATTATGTTCACAAGTAATGACGACATCAAGGTGGCATCGACGGACGCTAGTGTTTTGTTGCAATTGTATTGCAACACGGATGATTCATACAAGAAACATCCAAGCCCCGACTTCATCCGATTCGTTAAAATTATGAACGAAGGTCTACTCTTATTGGCCTTGCTTGTGAACTCACGTGCACCCGAGGCAACCAAACACTACTTGTATACATCCTTCCAATTTAGGAAGAATATTGATGAGTTTGATAAGTTCATCGATGTCCTCGACAAAACCTTCGGAGACTTACAAATGACCGACATGGTGCTTTATGACGACTTTATGAGTAGAACTGTGCTCTTGTCGCAAATGACATGGCGTGCAAACATGATGGCAGGTGGCGCTCTTTCCACAAGTGCACGGCGATATGCCTCGCGTTTTACAGCAGCATCTGCCTCACGCCTTGGTCGGCCTGTGTTGCGCACGGTGGCAAAGGAAAAGCCCTTATTTAATCCCATCAAGGAATGGGGCCCCCCTTCAGTGCGGTCGGGCCATTCGCGAAAGCCAACACACTCCCAAATGATGGCGTCTCTTGAAGCCATTGCAAACAAAGACATTGGCGAAAGTGGTGTGCGCCTAACATGGTAAAAAGTAATACACCCATTTAAGGAATTGGCCAAGTGTTCTCATTCAGTTGAGAAGAATGCAAGGCAAACTTACATGGTCTGCGGTGGCTAAGGGGGGTGTCAAGAAGCGTAAGAGGCCGATTCGGGAGCCGGCGACATTGGAGGATAGCGATGACGAGGGTGGTGGCCCGGCGATTCCCTTTCCGCTGCTCATGGGCGGCCGTGGCGCATCGGTGTACTCGAGCCACAGCTGTGTGTTTTTTAACGATGATGTTAGCCACGACACCGTATTCGCTTTAAACAAGGAGCTTCGTGCGGTCGCCGACAAGCTTGTTGTCATTGCAACCATTCACAAGATGCCGCCGCCGCCGATCTGGCTACACATCACGACCAATGGTGGCGACATTTACAGTGCATTTAGCGTGATCGATTGCATCGAGCACCTTCCTGTGCCGGTCTACACTGTGTGCGACGGCTTTGTGGCATCTGCAGGCACGCTCATTAGTGTGTGTGGGGCCAAGCGCTTCATCATGCCCAATGCCTACATGCTGATCCACCAGCTGCGCTCGTCGCTCTGGGGCAAGATGAGCGACATCACGGATGAGGTCTCCAACCTGCAAAAAATCATGGGTCACCTCACGCGCATCTATGGCCAGCGCACTTCCATTGCCAAAAAAGACCTTGAGAAGATCCTCAAGAAGGACCTCATTTGGTCGGCTCAAGAGTGCATGAAGCACGGCGTGGTGGATGAGGTGTTTAAAGGGTATGTTTAAAACACCATTTAAAGATTTGGCTCACAGTTCTTTTTACCAATACAGATCCCCGCAGGAGTTTGTCGCAATTGCAGGAGCAACATCATGGCCGACAACACCCCCGAAGAGTTTTCTTTTCAAGCAGAGATCAACCAACTTCTCTCATTGATCATCAATGCCTTCTATTCCAACCGTGATGTGGCACTGCGTGAGCTTATTAGCAATGCGTCTGATTCGATGGACAAGGCCCGCATCACGTCTCTGCAAGCAGGCAAGGTTGTGTCGGAGGACAACATGGCGGTGCACCTCATTGCAAACAAGGAAGCAGGCACCCTCACCATTCGTGACGATGGCATCGGCATGACCCGCCAAGAGCTCATCGATAACCTTGGCACCATCGCTCGTTCCGGCACCAAGGCCTTCATGGAGGCACTTGCATCCAAGCAAGCCGATTCCTCTCTCGTGGGACAATTTGGCGTAGGTTTTTACTCAGCTTACCTAATTGCTGATCGGGTCACTGTTATTTCAAAAAGTGAAGGTGATGATGCTTACAAGTGGGAGTCCAATGCAGGCGGCACATTTACGGTTGCCCCAGTTGATGCCACAACGGAGCATGGAACGTCTATCATTTTGCACCTTAAAGAAGATGCATCGGAGTTTCTTGAAGAGACCAAGGTTCGCGAGGTAGTCACCAAGCATAGCTCTTTTATTGGCTTCCCAATTTACCTAGAAGTGAATCGCGAGATTGAGGTGGATGCGACCGAGGAGGTTGAGGCTCAAGAGGCTGAGCCCGATGAGGCGAAGGATTCCGACGTTCTCGTTGAGGATGCAGACATAGCTAAGGATGAGGGCTCAAAGACCATTCCCAAAATTAAGAAGCATATAAAAGAGTGGGATCACATCAATAAGCAAAAGCCCATATGGCTACGCACCCCCGAGGAGGTCACGGCCGAGGAGCACAACGCATTTTACAAAACAATTTCGAGTGACTGGCAAGACCCCATTTCTCACAAGCACTTCAAGACGGAAGGCAGTGTCGAGTTTCGTGGGCTTCTCTATGCGCCGCGCCGTGCCCCTTTTGATATGTTTAATGCGGCAGATGGCAAACGTCGCAACCTAAAACTCTATGTTCGCCGTGTATTCATCACGGATGATTGTAATGAACTCGTGCCTGAGTGGCTTTCCTTCATCAAGGGCATCGTGGATAGTGACGATCTGCCGCTCAATGTAAGCCGCGAGATGCTGCAACAAAGCCGAATGATGAAAATCATTCAAAAAAATGTGGTCAAGAAGGCGATTGAGATGTTTATCGACCTTGCAGAGGATAGGCCCGACGACTTCAAGGCCTTTTATGATGCATTCGCTAAAAACATCAAGCTTGGTGTTTATGACGGCCACGATTCTTACAAGGAAAAGCTGGTGTCTCTGCTGCGCTTCCATTCTACCAACGACCCCGACAGCCTCACATCCCTTCTCGACTACACGACTAGAGCAAAGGAGGATCAGAAGCGCATTTACTACATCACCGGTGAGTCTGTAGCCGCAGTCAAGACCTCTCCTTTCCTTGATAAGCTCAAGGCCAAGGGCTATGAAGTGCTCTTCCTAACTGAGGCCATCGACGAGTACATGATGCAACGTCTCAAGGAGTACAAGCCCATTGGTGCAGATTCTGAGGTCGAACCTTTCACTTTCACTTGCATCACCAAGGAGGGTGCGCTCTTTGACGAGGTCGAAGACAATGATGAGGCTAAAGTGGCAAAGGAGGCACACGTTAAGTCATACGAGCCACTGTGCGCAAAAATGATGGAGATCTTGAAGGACAAGGTAGAAAAGGTCGTAGTTTCCGATCGCCTAGCCGATGCCCCGGGCGCCCTGGTCACCGGTACCTACGGTTGGTCCGCCAACATGGAGCGCATCATGAAGGCCCAGGCCCTTCAGAACAGCGAGACCTTCTTTCACATGAAGTCCAAGAAGACGCTTGAGATCAACCCGGACCACAAGCTGATCAAGGCCTTTAAGAAAATGGAGGCCGAGAAGACGGAGAGGGATGTGAAAGCTTTCCAGAACATTTGTGACGGCTTTTACGATGCGACACTCCTACAGTCCGGTTTTGCCCTTGACGACCCTGCAAAGTTTGTGGGCCGCTTCTTCAAGCTGATGGAGGCGGGGCTGAGCCTGGACGAGGAGGACGCCGAGGTTGAGGACGCTGAGATTGAGGCAGTCGTGAAGGGTGAAGAGGGCTACGCCGAGGAGCGCACAATGGAGACCCTCGATTAAAATGCACCAACCGGTAGCTTTGCAATTATGCTTGAAAGGACGATCTTGTTTTTAAAAATGTCATATTGTTGTCCGGTGCATCGGTTTTTGAAAAGGTCGGCTCCAAGAACCTTGAGCCTCTTGCCTTCCAACTCGCACAATCAATGTGGATTGTAGGTGTGTTGGCTGTAGTGACTTTTGGGGCTGCTTGGGTAAATGCGCCTGTGAGCCCAAGTATATTGAAAAGTGCCCTAATGTCTCCGGTTGTAATTGCATACTTATTGTTTGCTCTTCGCGGTTCTTTCTTGTACTTGTGGCTTTTGAAGCGCAAAGAGCCTGTCACCATATTATTAACATTGGCAGTGCGCGTTTTCTTTCTTGGAGAGACCAAGGCATGGAAGGGCCGTCAATGGATAGGTGTTTTTTTTGTGCTCATCGGCATGCCCATGGTGTTAATTTGAGCAAGCTTTATAAAAACGAAAAATTGATGGCAAAAATCCACATTTAGTACGTGGTGTTCTCACCGATCTCAAGTGGGCGACGGTTAATGTCGCTGTAAGTGATCGACGATTGGTTCCACGGTGACACGGGGCGCATCGAGACCGGGGGCTCGCTGCGGAGCTGTAGGTTCGGGTTCTTTAGGCTTGAACCAACGGTGTCAATGCCGATGTGGTAACCTGCCGTTAGGAAGTTTTGGTCGCGTAGATCACCTTGGCCAGCAGGGTTCATTTGAGCCCACTTGCTGTTCGATGCATCCTTGGGCAATAGATCAGCAGCGGACAGGCGGTCGCGAGGGAAGCAGGCCGGGGTCGGGCCGTCCATCGGGCCAGGGCGACCAGCAACGGCACCGCCGCCGGACGCAAGGGCATTCGTCTCGTTGCCAGAGGGGTCCGACGGCGCGTAGGAGCCGACGCCCGCAGCGGCCGCGTCCGGGCTGTATTGGGCATTGGCCAAGTCCGCCGGCGATTGGCGGTAGGCAGATGCATCACCGTTAAAGAAGCGCTCGGCAGCCATCATCTTAGCACGGTTGTTGTAGCTTAGGAAGATGAAGCCAACAAGGACGAGCAAGAGAAGAATGGTTACAATGACATAAGTAGGGCTGGACTTCATGGTGGGTTGTCGGGTGCCGGTCTATATTCTATGTTAGATATTTGCCATGCCAATCTTGCAAAGATCGCTCAATTGTCGCTAGGCGCTCCCGCCAAGAAGATCCCATGGTTGTAAGGGCACGGGCACCCTCCAATTGTGATACAAGGGCTGCATGTGCACTTTCGAGATCGGTGAGTCGCTTCCGGGCATCTTCAATGGCTGGTGTGAGTTGGCTTGCTATTTGAGCGTCCCATTTGTCCTCCACCTCGCTTTTATCCGGAATGAGATCGTCATTTAATGCTGAAGCGGCATCAAGGCTCCGGAGGACTAACCGAAGCCTAAAGCGCCGCTTTTCGAAGAAGATCCCGGCCACGTCCACGATGGCCACCGCTACAAGCGAGCACTTGGGTGCTTCCGTCCATCGCTTATAAAACAGGTCCATTGAGAGTGATTCACCATGCATGATGAGTTTCGGAGGATTCTTCATGGATGTCTGGAACGTCATTTGGACCCCCCTTCTTGCAGCATCTATGCGATCTATGGTCGGTTGAAAGAGATCGTTGATGTCATTTTCGGTTAGTGCATTCGTGAACCAAATGTTATTATGAACGTGCGTTGCTGCAAGAGCCTCTGTGTCAAGGATCTCGAGTTGCTCGGCGGCCCAATTGTCCCATGGTGCGCGCACCGTCATGGTAAAAGTAGAAATGGCTGAGGCGCCGGGGCGAACATTGATGTAAGAGATGTCGCTGATGGTGAGGCGTGGTGCCTTGAGGATGGGCACAAAGATGGCATTGGCGGTTCGCTGCGGGCGTCCAAAAACAGTGGACATGCGCGGTTACCCGCAGCAAAGGGAATTGTTGTGCTCAAAGTAACGCAAGTGGAGTGAGTTAAGACAATGGAAACAATTGAGGCTAAGAAAGTAAGTGTATGGGAGGGAGCAGTGCCTGCACATGCACCCATTGATTCCACTCCCCCCACTTGCAATAGTGCAACGGCAGAAAGTGAGGAAAACCTTACATGGATGGAGTTCATGAAAGGCCTTATCCATGATCATTGCTCGAGCATGCAAGTCCAGCGAGAGCTCTTTAAACCCTTGCTTAAATGGTTCTTGTGGAATCTTTTACCCTACGTCATGCTCTTCATTGGTTTAAACTTCTTTGCCACTTTAGCTGCTGTGACACTAGTCATATGGGGGTCGAGGCAAAAAAATATGGGGTTAGGTTAGCAAGCTTTTTCGTTAATGGCCCCTACAATAAAGCGCGCCTCCAAAAAGCAAGGTGGCAATCTCGCCGCACCTGCGGCGGCAGGCCTTCTCCTCCTCGCCGAAGAAATAACCCGTCGGTACCTTGCATCAAAAAAGGTGCGTGGTGGAAATGACGCCGCACTCGATCAACTTGAGCCTATTCCCGGCGGTGCAAAGCGTGGACCTCACCGTTCTCGCAAGGTCCATGGTGGCAATGATATCATTCAAGAGGGTATTGCACCCGAAGTAGGCGCACCTATTGATGGCGGTGCCAAGCGAGGCCGTGGCCGCCCTCGCAAGGTCCGTGGCGGTGATGATGTAAGCATCGCACCCGAAGTCGAGGTAGATGCTCCCGTCGACGGCGGTGCCAAACGGGGCCGTGGTCGCCCTCTCAAGGTCCGTGGCGGTGAATACGGCACTTGGGAGCCCATCATAAATGCGCCTGTGGTGGTGGCACCTTTGCCCGTAACGGGTGGTGCTAAGCGGGGCCGTGGTCGCCCTCGCAAGGTTCATGGGGGCAATGCTTTTCAACAGTTGGAGTCTTTTAGCGCAAGCCTTGGTGACAAGATTGCAGGCGGTGTTAAGGACATGTTTGCTGCACAACAAAATATACTTGCGGGTGCAGGTTTGCCGCCTGCGGCTCCGAACGCCGTTGCTCCGTCAGCAACAGCGGCCGCTCAAGATGCCCCTGCAACCACCGAGGCATTTCAAGGCTCGTGTGGTCACTTTGGCGGTGCCAAGAAGAAGCGCACCGTTGTGAAGCGTTCAGCGCCCAAAAAGCGCGTGCAGTATGGTGGTGACATGTGCGCCATTGTGGGCGGGGTTTTCTAAGTAGGACAGGTAGATTCTGGACTCTTACATTCGTAAAAATAATGGACAAGACGGGACTTGAACCCGTAACCTACCGTTAATAAGACGGTCGCTCTAACCGATTGAGCTACATGTCCGCACAACAAAACAGGCTGCTTTGTTAATTAATCTTTTGTTTTAATTCTTTAAATCGTTTTCAGCCCCATAATAATTAGGCTGCACACGATTTATTACACATGTGTTGGGGTCCATCGGACACACCAAGCCATGTCGTGAAAGCACGACGGGATCTTATGGGACTTTTAGGAGCACTCACTTGGTAAAAATGCTCAAGAAGTACAAAGAGGTTATGAAGTGAGTTTGCATAGGCCTTTCGCATGTCATGACCAGGATGTGAATCGGCAAGAGCCGCTAGAAAAACTGAGAAGTCATAAAGTGCATCGGCCTTGCGTGCCTTCTTTTTATACACATCAAAAACCTTGGTTGCTGCCGGTGGGGCAAACATGTTTGGGTCTGCACTTAGATTTACTCGATTGTGCATGTCATAAACCCATTGGGTTACATCTCGCGGTGTATTAGGAATGGGAAGTGTTGCCAAATGCATAGCAAAAGATGCACGACACTTTGTACACGGCAAAAGATGCACAAGTCCTTCGACAAAAGATCGCATGAGGGCCACATCGGCATGGGTTCGCATCTTGGCGGCTGTTGTGTGAAGGAGTAGCCATGCACTTGGCCCCCATATCTTTGGAGAAATGCTCATTGTTCCACTAATTTCCCGTCATAAAAGATCCCGACACAATGGCAGGAACACTGAGTGCATAGGCTTGCGATTGTTGCGTGACTGCTAAAGCACTTGCAATCTTCCATCCTCGTTTGGCCGCCACGTCGTCGGTCTCCATAGGCGCCTTTCGGATCCTATAGAGCCGTCCCCCTTTGCGAAAGGTGTATGTGTGATAAGACATGATGAATGCGTTTTGAGTAGCTGAACTAGTATTAAGTGTATGCGCGTTGTTTCTAAGTCCTTTTTTGTGCACTCCCCACGATAGTAGGCAATGCGGATGAAGAAATGCCTTTATGGCGAGGAGGCCGAGAAAGCTATGGCGGCCGGTCAAGCTGCATTGATGTGTGATGATCCGGTGCGTGTTGCGGCGGCCGTGAGACAAATCTTTGGCGATTTGCAAGGTGTTGCCACAAGCATTGGTGATCACGTCCTTGTGGATGCCGACCTTAACAAATGGGCTGAGCATAAAAGTGGGGTTATGACGGTCACGGGCAAGTATCTTTTGAACGAAACTCTACAGCGCCCACAAGGATCCGCCACAATTGGCGTTATTTTGAAGCGTCAAGACATGATTCGAGAGGTTGCATCGGATGCTGGACGACGGGGGCGCCTCGAAGAGCTCCTCCGAGATGCACGCATTTTTGAGCGCGATGGCCTCTGGGTCATCAAGCGACCCGACCTCCAAAACACATGGCCACTACCCTTGCTTTTTCCATCGCTTTTGGGGGTGCGTTCTTTAAACAAGGTGAGTGGCTTTCATGAGTTTTACCACATCTATCGACTTCTACTAAGCCCGGGAGCAACGGTGCTTTACCCCCTAATGATGTTGCTTGGTCCATGGTGGTATTTGCGAACGAAGTTGAAATGGCCTATTACTTTGCAAGCATACTTTGGCTTTTTGTGGAAGGGGCTTCAGTCCATCGGTAAGGGTAGTGAAGGTGGGGGAGGTCAAATGACCTTAACAATTGGTGTCTACACTGCGATGTATGCATACACGGCAATGCAAGCTATCGACATTGCACGGCGTGTCTATAATGCCCGGCAAATCTTGAGCGAGCGTTTGCGCCGAGTTCATCGTCTCATTGGTATAGCATCCGAACTTGTTCAACTTGGTGATTTAGAAGAGACTTGGTGGCCGAGTGTAAAAGCTAAAGGCAAGGGTCCAAGTGGTCTACTATCGCATCGGTTCAAGGGGGTTTGGCAATGGTGGCATTCACCAAGTGTGGCTTGGGACATTGAATGGGCGTTTCGACAAATCGCAGCAGCAGATGTGTTGGCAGTCGCTGTTCGTCATAGCACGATGACGGGATGGTCTGTGGTTAATCTTGGGTGCACTGAAACGGAAGGCGCTAAGCCGCGATTTTGGAGCATGGGACACCCTTGCCTTGATGGGTGTGTGGTTAACCCGGCATGCTTGAAGCGCATGATGATCGTAACGGGTCCAAATGCCGGTGGAAAGACGACATACATACGCTCAATTTTGGCAAACGTCTTGTTGAGTCAAACCTTAGGGATTGCATGTGCTGGTCGGGCACAACTACTCCCATTTGACCAAATACATAGCTTTATGCGCATATGCGATGAAACTGGAAAGGAATCGTTGTTTGAGGCCGAGGTAGCGCGATGCACATCAATGTGGCGGGCCGCCAACAAGGTTTGTGGCGACGGGCGTGTCTTCATGGTCCTCGATGAACCCATGCATTCCACACCGCCGAGGGAAGGCGCAGCAGCTGCCATGGCATTCTTGATGGGATTGGCGCGTATGGGGCATGTCACGGCTGTGGTCACCACACATTACGCCGACATGGTGCGCCTTGCTCACGACGACCCCACTGCTTTTGTGAACGTGTCCATGGAGGCCAAGGTTGCCCCGAACGGAGATTCTATTCACTTTCCCTATATTCTGCGGTCAGGCTCATCTTTTCAAAGCATTGCACTCGAGCTAATGCGCATTCGTGGAATGTTTCCCGATGCATTTATCGATGATGCGCTTAAATTGAAGGAAAAAATAGGTCACAATGAGGTAGTTAGTAAGATTTAGCCATGGATGATCACATTCTTATCAGCATGCAAATCGCCATTGTAGGCATTGTAGTTGTTGTTGGTCTTTTCATTCTTTGGCGCCGCATTGCTCGTCTTGAGGAACGCGTTGACACTCTTGTGTCGGCTCAGCCCATGCATGCCGGATGCGGTTGGATGGGCGAGGGCGAGGGCAATGGCGAGGTAACCGTTGATGCGAATGCTGATGAGATCGTTGCCAATGGGCAATGGGCCTCCCCCGAGAACATCATGTCGGCCATTTTCGACATTCAACTAGATGAGACTGAGGCACCTAAGAAAGGGGAGGCTGCTCAGGGCAAGGTGGTTCTTGTAGAACAAGTAGAGCTTGTTGATGCCACAGCCAATCTTGTTGCATGCACAACAGACACAACAGCAGATGCGGTGGATGCGGTACTAGCCGACGAGGTCGATGCCGCCATCGAGTCCGAGAGTCTAGCAGCCAATGGGGGCTTGAGCAAGACGCGGCTCCGCAAAATGCCGGTGGATGTCTTGAAAGAAATGTGCCTCATTCGCGGCCTAGTGAGTGAGGGCACCAAAAATATACTAGTAGATCGGATATTTGATGCAGCCTAACACCCAAAACTTTTCTGCATGTGTTAGTAGTGTCTTATAATGTCGTCTTGCCAATCGTGCTCTCAAGTGGGTGAGGCCCCGTGCCCTTCGCGCATGGCAGATGGCCGTGCCTTCACCGATTACCGTCCTCGTTGCGCTGTCTTTGCTGAACTAATGGATAAAGTTGCTGCTGTAGGTGCACAATCGAGTGCCTACGAGAGCCGCATGTACATCCAACGCAATGCCGAATCTTGGATGGAGAATGAGCGTGCCGCGGCCCTGGCTCGCATGGCGCCTTGCGCTCCTTGCAAGCGTCCTGTAGGCGATCCCGCAACTATGCTGCCCGAGCGTTACATTGTGCGTTGCGATGGTGTTTCGTGCTCGCGCACCGAGGTCAACCCTATGGGCCTCGGCGATGGTCGCCAATATTAGGCTAAAACATTGGCTCTTGGTAGTGGTAGAGGGAATCTACATCGATTTAGGGACTTTGATTGATGAAGCGAGTATATACATCCGCACATGCCGATGTGTCGATCAACATCTCGGACGACGGCATCATCGAGATAACCGGTCAAGTGCATGCCCCTGAGGTCTATGAGACTATGACACTGTTGGCAGCCAATCCACCGACGCGGGGAGTCAGCTATGCGGGGTCAGCCTTGCCCTTTCCTTGCCCACAAGTGGCCTTTGAGAACACCCCAAACCAAATGGTAGTGCCCGAGGGCGGTGGTTTTTCAGCAAAAATGTGGATGCCAAATGCGTATTACTCGCATGATGGAATTGAGCGTGTACCTCCGTCTATATTTTTGACCTTGCGTAAACGGGGCACGTCGACCCCCGTGTTCGTGCGGTTTGAGCTTCCCGATCGGTTTCCGTTGCGAACACTGACGCATCGCAAAGAGCGCACTGGCCCTGACTTTTACACCAAAAAGGCCGATGCCATAGGGGTGCGTGGACAATTTGAGATCATGCAGATGCTCGAGCGCGTCAAGGTCATGCACGGAACCGGTTAGGTAGTCCGTTGTTCTTTTTCCACAATCTATGTAAAGTGCATATAGTGCATATAGTATCAAGAAAGGCATGGAGATTGCACTCCTCTCTACGTTGCTTAGCAAGACCTTTCGTGATGTCACGGCAGAAGGCTTCCGGAACATGGTTTCGGGTGGTAGGAAGGGTAGTGTAGAGTTATTCACCACAACCACACCCGCTAAAAAGGAGTCTAAGAGTTGGATATGGATTCTTGTTCTTGTCATATGGGGAATCTCGAGTCTTGTTGGTATTTATTCGGCCTACTTGTCGTGGAAAACAAATACTCTCTTTGACATGCCGACAGGGCAAAAGGTAATCTTTGCCATTTGCGCCTTCCTTGGTGGCATTTTGTACTTGATCCTTTATTACGCCTTCCGATACAGCGATGTCCAGTATATTCGGAATATGAAAGGTTTAATTAGTGAAAAATCGTCCATTACTCCAGTGACAGAACCTGTCGAACCTATCGAGCCTGTCGGACCCATCGAGCCCGTCGATCCCCCAAAGCAAGATGACAGGTATGAACAATTTGAGCCGATAAAGCCGATAGAAACAATCGAGCCTGATGTGAAGTCGCGCATAGAGCAAGTGTCGGATGTGCAACAAAGAAGCCGTGGTGGCAAGAAGGTACGGCGGCCCTAGAACAGGATGCATTCCAAAAATGGAGACTCCCTCCTCAATGTGGGGCCATGCATTATACAGATGGAAATGGAGACGGCCGGCGATCGCCCATACCTCATGCACTGGGTGGACACCATTGATGCTTGGGCACATATGGAGACGGTTCCCACTTTCTTTATGATGCTTGATTTCGTAGATAAAAACCTAAGTTTGCGTCTTGATAATGAAAGCTACGACGATGAGACCGGCGAGATGGTGACGGATTGGACGTTGTGGGACTTGGCAGGTGATGTTATGTACGCCATCCATTTGGATGCGCTCCGTGACATTGTGGAGGATGCAACGTCAAACGTCCATGCACTTGTGGCGGCCGTGCAAGCCGAAGATAAGGTGCACCTAAGCATCTTTAAAAACGGTGTGTCCTCGGACGAGTTTGATGGTACATTTGAATCGAGCCTAATGCATGTTTGTTGCCTAAATAAGGGGAGGACGACACACCATACATGTGACTCTTCGTCTTCCGCTATTTAAAGGATTTTTCCTATATTTTAATGGAAAGTAACCAACTTCATGCAAAACATCATTGGGCATCATTTTGTACATCCAGAATATTGCAAGCATGCACTTACTCATCCAAGTTTCAAACAAGGCATGGGTGCGGAGTCAACTTTTCAACGGTACGAGTTTCTTGGAGATGCAATACTTGAATTGATCATACGTGAGGCTCTTATGAAGCGATACCCAGAAGAACAAGAGGGGGCATTATCTAAGCGAAAGGCCGCTTTGGTGTCAAAGCATGTATGTGATGCAATAGCCCGGCGTGTCGGGCTCGACGCGCTTGTGCGCATTGGGCATGGTGTAAATCTTGAAAACACTTGCGTCCTGGCAGATGCACTAGAGGCCCTTATTGCGGCCATTTGGTTTGACAGCGGAGGTGATCTATTGATATGCCGTTCATGGATCCTTGAACGTTGGGAACCTTTCTTGTTGGCGTCCGAGCGCCCACCGATGGACCCAAAGATGGCCTTACAAGAGTGGAGCCAATCTCGGTTCAAGACATTACCGATATATAGAGAGTTGGAGCGCACAGGTCCAGATCATAAGGCACATTTCAAGGTGCAAGTTTCCATTCCCGGATCGAATGCGAAGCCATGTGTCGCCGAAGGGCCGAACAAACGATGCGCAGAAAAAGAAGCAGCACGGTGTATGTTGCTCATACTTGAAGACGATAATTAGACGGGCATTTAAAGAGAAGGGTTCATAGGAAAAATAAGACTAACATGTAGTGTGGCCTTTCTAAAGCCCCTTAAGGCATTTCTTCAAGGACTCGGTTCTTTCGGGTTTTTAGAAAGATCATTCTATTTTTGCGCCGTGCTTTCCGTGATGCAACCATTGGAAGTATAGCTTTCCGGCATGTACGTATGAAACTCTCCATCGTCGCCTTGAAAGGCCTCCCTTTGAAGACGCTTACTGTACTTAAAAACTGAACGCCTGATTTCACTCGGCTTTGCAAAAAGACCAACAATGGCGGTGTGAATCGGAGCGTCTCCAAGGCGCCGATAGAAGGTAAGGCCGCTGTCATCAATGTACTTAAGTGCAGACTTGACATCGGGCCGGTTCCAAAAGGCCGTTTTGGTGATGAAGTAGTTGTTGAAGAAGTATACCATGCCCCAGACACGCAACTTTTCGCCAAGAACGGGTAAGGGATCCTCGGTGATGCTCAAAAGGCTTCGAAAAGGATGAAATTGAACGGCACGTAGCGGAATCTCTTGAGGTTTGAACATTTGAGCCACACTCTCGCGCTTTGCAGGGCACATCTCGTCCATCATGGTCTCGAGAAGCTCCTTGAAGCCGTAGTTGCACAAAGCGCAATCGACGCTGAGGATGTTCGACGAATAAACCAGCTCATTTTTAGCCATCCATCCAAAAAGGTCGTGTGTTATGGGCTCTTCAATAATGCTATCATCGTCAAGACGCATAATGTAGTCGTAAGAGCTCGCGTACTTCCAAACAAGCATCGACCACCAACGGCACATCATTCGATACTTCATATTACGCCAGTAAGGGGTGACTTTAAGCTCAACACATCGTTGGGCTTTTACGGCATCTATGTGTGCTGGCAATGAAAAGTCTGCCGGATCCAGCGTTTGGAAACTTACAAGCGAGCGACATGATGCACGAATCGACATGATGATCTCACGTTGATCTTCGACTTTATAGTCGCCTTCATGGAAAATGAGCACTGGATATTGATATGTAGCATTGAAATTGCGGAAGAGAAAGTACAAGCAATTTTTCAAATGCACCTTGCGAGCAATGGTGTTCTGTGTGAGTATAAATATTGCCGCGGAGGTTGCCGATGAAGGTTCAGAAACGGTATTGATGTCCATTGCTATAAAAACAAATATAGATACATGCGCTTTAAATGCGGGAATGTTTATCATTTGGGCTCTTCAATTCCCAAAACGTCACCAAGGCGCTTATAGATGCTTGCGCTCGGGTCGCTCAGGCTTGCTGGCGGGGGTTTGATTGTCTTTTTTGTGGTGGCACTTGCGGATGGAACTTCAGAAGAGACCTTCGCAAACGGCACAGAGGAGGCCTTTTTTGCATTTGTAGCCGTGGTTGGATCAGTCATTTTCCCCTCAGCAATGGCTTTTGCCTTGACAAGGGCAGCAATCTTGTTCACGAGCTCAAGAGGTGAACATTGCTTTATGTCCTTATCGTTTAGCTTGGCCGTGGCCTTAGTGGCTCCAATCACGTTGGTGTCAATTTGCCAATGGCGGACAGGTGCGGCAGGCACCAAAGTGCTCGCCGAGTCCTTGCACTGTTGTAGCTCGTCTTGTACATCTTCCAGTGTTTTGGTAGCGTTCTCTATTTTTTGGAACAGGTCAATAGTAATGGCGTCGAACTTTTGTTGTTGAGCTGTTAATATTACATTGATTCCAGATTGCTGCTTTTCGAAGTACTTTCCAAGAAGTTCAATAGATGCCTCATCAAGTGGCGTTTTGAAGTGGGCAAAGACTATAAGTTTCATATCAAAGCCGCCTTCTGGATTGAGAACGATTTCAGAATTGCCGAGGCGCACGGGCGGCGGAGCGTCGGTGGTAAATATTTTTTCGAGCTTTGTTTTACCTATGTAAAAACGGATGGATGGATCACGAGAAGGCGAGGAGCGTTGGCCCTCATCATATACAAGCGTGTACATGGTGGGAGTGCGGTTGGACATGAGCATGTACTTATCAACGACCCATTGATAGGCTTTGGATGCATCGCCTAAAATGACCTCAAGAAGGATGTTCTTGTTGTCGCGGCGACGGATGGCAATTTCTACGATGTTCGGGTTCTCTGCTGTAAGGCGGTATAGGACTTTGCGGCGCTCACCCTCAGCAAACTCAATGTTTTCAATCACTCCATAAAAGACGACAGTGAATGACTTCAAAGTCACCGCCAAGCTATTGCCCTCAGTGTGACCTACATCGTCGGAGGATGGTCCAATCAGCTTGATATCCTTAATGTAAGCACCCATGTCGGTTGGAAGATTTGTGATGTCGTCGCGGACCTTGAGCTTAGTGGGCAACGTAGCATTTTGTGTAATGGGAAACATGCGAAACCCGATATTGGGACGATTCAAATCACGCCACATGTTTTTATTGGTGTCCCATGTCGGAGATCGGCTAGTTTCCCCCTTTTTCAAATAGCCTACAAGGTCGCTAAAGGCACTTATATAAAGTCGCACATCAGTTGCAATTGGGAGAAAACCATCGTTTGTAGTTAACGTCTCCGTATAGTTGATGGTCTTTGGCGTTTCATTTGCGAAGGTCTCGATATTGGTTGCGAAGGTTTCGCTTGACAGCGTTGTATAACGCGGCTTGTTTTGCATCCATAAAACAATGAGCACAACGAGAGCACCCATAACGGCAGCAAACCAATAACCTGAATGGCTTGGTGTGGGTGTTTGCATGTTTGTTTCTTACCTTCCCAACACTCTATCCTCCAGAAAGAGATAAATGTACGGTATTGTATTGTGTGATGTGCATGCCGCGATAAGTTATAGCCGCTGCATGTGGCTACTGCTGCGGCTGCTGCGGGAACGTGAGCCCCACGGAGGCGGCGCTCTGCATCGGCGCGATGGAAGAGACAAAGAAGAAGCGCCATTAATCTATTTAGTAATCCTCGTCATCGTCGGGCGACGGCGGCGGTGTAGGCGAGGCCACCAGTGGACTCGTGCCGAAGTAAGACGCGCCGTCTTGGCCGAACGATTGTATGAGAGCGGCCTTGAGTTGCGCACTATCTGCGGGTTTAATGGCAGTAATTCTTTTTCCATGAAAGTTGATCATGCCTGTGTGTAACCATTCATTCAAGTACTTCATCTCAATCGGTGAAAACTTATAGTTGGGAAACGCGCGTTTGAAGGCATTTACAATCTTCATCCATTTTCGTTCATCAATGACTTGTGGTTTATAAAGACTACTGGTTACGGTGGAAGCCAATGCGGTTATCAAGAGTTGGGCGGGAAGAAGCGGCAACCTAGAAAAGTCGGTATTTAAAGTCTCGCGATGGGTCCGTTTGACATAGCTCGCACTGAACTCTTGAGCCTTGGCTACCTGTTCTAGTGTTTTCTTGGGCATGCTGTACAACTCCTCGATGAGTTTAGCAGGGTAGTTCTCAAGTGTGTCGAGATTGCTCTTCACAGATGTAACGTAATGTTGTTTGAAAATTTTCAACTTTGATGGCAGCACAGCGTGGGCATATATTTCAAAGATTTCATTTTGCTCAACTTTCTTTATAAAAGTGTCCAAGCTTGCAGCGTATCTATCCAACAGATTGTGCATGCGTTTAATTGCCTTTGCCTGTTTTATCAGGTCATCCTTGGCATCGTCTATGTCGTCGCGCGGTTTATGCATCTGTACATCCATCCTGTGCGCCGCCAATATTTCGGGTGCCGGAGCACGACCGGTCGTGTTCATTTTGAACATCTTTCCAGTCAGCTCGCTCACGTCGGCCATGTGTGCATTTGGAGACGAGGAGTTCGACGAGTTTCGCCCTCTTTTTTGTTGACCAGCCATTTACTTTGCTATCTGCTATTCTACAATTGCATTTTTATAACATTTTTAGCGTCGTTCGGCATCCGCAAGGGTGCCATCTTTACCACATAGTATATATATCGCGGCATGCATCAATGAAATGTTTTATACCAGTGTAATCAGAGTAGAGTTCTCATTATGAAGCTCGAGTTGAAAAAGTTCAATATGAAATGTATGCAATTTCAGCCTGGCGACCGGCAAGGGCGAACCTCACTCTTTTTAGCGCCACGCAACCGAGGGAAGTCGTACTTATTGCGCGACATGTTGTATCACATGCGAGACTTACCATGGGTCGTCGTAATTTCACCGACCGAGGGTGCAAATGAGTTCTTCCAAAAGTTTGTTCCCGGCATTTTAATTTATGAGGAGTACACTCCCGACATCGTTGAGAAGTTCGTGAAGCGTCAAATACGCATCACAAAGAAGTACAATGACGAAAAGAAAAAATACGGGCGATCGGACATTGATCCTCGGGCGGCGATTATTCTTGATGACATGTTGTACGCGGGGAAGGATTGGGTGAACGATAAGAACATCAAGTACTTATTCTTGAACGGCCGTCATCACAATTGCACAGTGGCGCTCACTTCGCAGTCGGTTCTCGGCATTCCGCCATCGCTGCGTACAAACTTGGACAATGTCTTTATCTTGAAGGAGAACATAACGGCCAATCGCAAAAAGATATACGAACAGTACTGCGGTATTTTCCCAACATATGATGTATTTGCTCAAGTATTAACACAATCAACACAAAACTATGAGTGCCTAGTGGTCGACAATCGATCACAAGGTGGGAGCATCGCTGAAAATGTGTTTTGGTATAAAGCCGAGTCTCGTGACTTCCGGATGTGTTTGAACGAGCTTTGGCAAATACAAGCGATGGAGGAGGAGCGAAAATCGCATCTTGTCGAGGACGAAGAGGATGATGAGGAGGACTTCAATCCGCTAGTGGGAAAGCGGAAGAACGATGCGGTGATACGCGTGCAAAAGAAGGGGTATTAGGCAGATCTAAGGGAATTAGCCGGCATTGATCTCAAGCTATTGATACTCCCTAAAAACTAGGAGTGGGCGTAAACCACTTCCTTACAAAGCACCATCGGAAGTCCACACGTACAAGAGTACTAGTTCAGCAGGAAGCAGTTCAGCAGCAAGAGTACTAGTTCGGCAAGCTCGCCCATGAAAAAACATAACACCAGACCTTTGTTGGCGACTCATGGTATCTCAAGTCCCAGGGATCTCCATCAAGCTAGGGGCCGAGATCACCAAAGTATGGCCATCCATGAGCGCCTTCATCAACGAGATGGGACCTATCAGCCGCACAGATCGCATCGCTCGCCTCAAGTCTATACCACTCCTTGGGGCAAAGAAGGGCGCCGTCATCCACGACTTCATCTTCCATGGCCCTACAGATGCCCCTAATGCCACAGAGTAAACGGTCCCCTTGTGTTCTTTTTATACATGTCGTTGTTGCTTAAACAATACCACAACCAGTAAGACCACGCATATCCACAAGGCCGCGCATGGTTAGTGCCTTCGATGCCCACAATGCCCAAAGCGGCCATTCGGAGTCGCGACCCCTTTCGGTAACACGCAAAACCATACCAGACACAGTAAGGCAACCCTCACTCCAAAGGTCGCGCATGGCCCGCAGGGCCCTTAGTGCCCTTAGTGCCGTCAATGCCCAAAGTGCTCATTCGGGGTCGCGAACCTTTTCGGTAACACATAAAACCAAACCAGACACAGTAAGGCAAACCTCACTTCAAAGGCCGCGCATGGCCCGCAGGGCCCTTAGTACTTGGCATGGGTTTAAGCTCTCGTGGACCTCAGGGTCAATCCCTTCGGTGCCTTCGGTGCTTTCGGTGCCTTTGATTCCTTCGATGCCTTCGACCCCTTTGGTCCCTTCGATCCCTTCCCTCCAGCCATGACCTTGTCCACAAGGTTGGCAAGTTCGATGATGTGCGCTTCTTCTGCGGCAGTGGGAGTGGTGTACCCGTAATCAGTCTCTTCAATGACATAAAGCTCCATCATAACGACAAACTTTGCACGATCTGCGTTGGACAATTGCGCGGGGCCAAATTGGGCGATCATATTATTCCACTCGCGACCTACGTCATCCGCAAACTCAGTATAGGTCAAATCGGATCGTCTCTCATCATTGAGAGGACCATCTAATGCATGAAGGAAACTGTTCATGCTTGTAAAAACATTGAGATCATTGTAATTGAAATGCTTTGAAGCAATACGCTTCAACCATTCATGGCCGCGCTGCACAGGGGATCTGCTCTTCATGAGGTCGTTGAATCGTTTTGCGTTGATGAGCTTATTATGTATGTGCACCGTGGACAGTTTGATATTTTGAAGATCTTGGTTTATGGAAGTTATCACGTCATTTACATTCCACGACCGCAAATCCAATTTTTCGACCTCAATGATATTGTCCGCGAGCGTTTGGCGGCTTTGATCAAGCTGCATAAGTGCTCGTTGAAGCGGCGAGCTTTTCCTTTTGAAAATGCCGACTTGCACACCCGCATTGCGGTCATCTTGTTCGTGTACAGACGCTCGAACTCTCTGCAAAACGTCCTCGTTTAAATCCTGAATGGTTGTCGTACTGGGCGCTTTAGAGGATGGTGTGCTCTTTGGTGCCATGGGAGCGTATATGATACTAACCTACCTATGTGACGCACATTTATCGATGTTGTCCCGTCCTCCCATTCTCTTAAAATATCACCACCAGGTAAATGTCCACGCCCATCCCGATCCTAGATTGGAACGAGTCCTTCGAGACCACGAGCGCCCTTGCGGCCCTCTTCCTTTGGATCATGTTCGGCTCCATCTATACCCTCCTAAACTGCGACCTGCAACGGGCCCTCAACGACAATATCCTGATCAAGCACCTTACGGGCCTCATGGCGTTTTTCCTCCTTTTCAACATCATCGACCCCAACAACAAGAGCCACGTGGTCACTACCATCGCCAAGACCTTCGTCGTCTATCTACTCTTCCTCATGGCCACCAAGTCAAAGTGGCCCTTCATAGCCGTGGCCCTCGCCACCCTCTTCACCGATCAGGTCCTACGGAACCACGTCGCCTACCTCAAAAATAAGTACCCGAACGAGTCGGAGGCTGCCGCCGTCGCCGCGCCCTTTGTCAAAACCCGCACCTACATCAAGTTGGCACTCTTTGCCATCATCACCATGGGTTTCCTCCATTACCTCATGCGCCAATACCAAGACAAGGGACGCGAGTTCAATTTCTTCAAACTCGTCCTCGGTACCGGTCAATGCTTATCGTAACGTCCCTAACGACACACTTTGTTTCCTAAGCAAAAATAAAGGTGGCAATCTTTTATCAACGTCAACATAACGTCAACATAACGTCAACATAACGTCAACATAACGTCAACATACTACTCCAGAATGGTCGTCTTTTTGTCCAAATTGAAGTAAAAGGGGGCGCGCCACCCACAGGGCCCATTGGAACGTCTAGTCCGAGCTACCACGTCAAGCCCGGCGGTAACCTGGGCCCTGCGGGCAATGCGTGCCCACTCTTCGAACATATCACCACACTGTTAAGGTCTTCTTTTTGTCCACATCGGATTAAAATGGTGCGCGCCGCCCGCAGGGCCCATTGGAACGTCAAGCCCGACAATCCACGTCAAGCCCGACAAGCCCGATACACAATTATCTATTCTTCTAAACCAGACTGTATAAGGCTGTGTCCTAACGTAAAACATTGATGAAATATCCAATTATCGGAAAATCCATATGTGGGATCTAAACCTCTGGTTGGCGCGCTGGTCGTAGGCCCCGTCAAGCCCGATCACACCCGTCAAGCCTGATGCACCCCACCACCCTGGCACATTGTCTTCCCTGTCCCAGTCACCAACGGGCACAGGATCTGAAAGTGCCGATCGCCCTCGGGAACAGCCGCAAAGACACGCGACATCCACAGCGGCCCCGAGCTCTCGACGTAGTTGAGCTGCTTGTCCTCGACGATCTTCTCTTGCCGCTTCCGGACGATCGTCTTCATGATGGGCGCCGCCCGGAAGCCGAAGCGACGCGCAATGCCGGCAAGCGTCGCTATCTTGTTTTTGAATGTGCCCGAGTACGCCAGGTTCATGACAACGCCCTTGAACTTGTTGGTACCGCGTTGTTTCTTTGCCGCAATCTTCGCAAGAGTGTACCCCAGGATCAACGAACCAAAGCCCTTGAGATCTTCACGCCCCTTGGAGCAAATGAGGTCCACTTCGGCAACACGACCCGCTTTGACGTCCCCGAGGAGCTCGGCATTTTGAAAGTCAAGCTTCTCGTCGTTCGTTCCCCTCTCGTCGGCACCGCCCCACGTGACTGCACCCACCAGCTCGTACTCTTTCCCCGCTGCGTCGAGGCTGAATGCAAGAACCACCATGGCATCATCACGAAACCCTCCATCCAAAAACGCTTTTTTAGGGAAGTCAGCGCCCAGTGCTTTTGTGTTGCACATGCCCTTGTCCACAATCTCGTCAAACATGAGTCGCACGGAGATGGCGTACTGGAGACGCTTTCCCAAAGTTGTGTTGGTGCCCGCCTGTGACTGTGCATAGGCCATCGAGCTCAGCGTGTTGTTCGGGTCCACGGCCATCCGGACCACCATGATCGGCACCTCGCGGAACACGAGGCCACGTGCATGGGCGGCCAACAAGACCTTCTTCATCAGCAGTTGGTGGGTCACGGTCACAGCCGGTGCCGCAACTGCTACAGCCGCAGAGGTCGAAGGCCCAGCTTGCCCTTGGGGCTGCGCCGATGGAGGAGCAGCCACATGGGGAACCAGGGCTTGAGTAGGTGTCTGAGCATGTGCCTGAGCAGCAACAGCTTGGCCTCGTACTCTTTTGCGCTGAGGAGCAGCACTCGGAGAAGCGGAAGGCGCAGCCGCCGAGTCCCGTCGCCCCCTCTTGGCCCTGGCATTTGCGTTAGCATCAGGAACGCCCGCCTCGGGTGCGGCTGCCTCAGGTACGGCCGCCCTAGCCCTCTTGCGCCTCGGCATGACCGCAGAGGAGGTCGAAGCCGTTGCAGCCGGAGATCGCCGTCCTCTCTTTGGGTTCGGCATGGAGCCTATCGAAACGTTGCACGAATGTTTCCTACAGAAACAACGCGTAAAAGCAAGGCACGGCAAGATCCACGCGCCTCCCGTCACAAGATCTATCTCTGCCTTTCACTCTAAAGAACTCCATGAACGGCGCTTTCCGAAAGACACCTGTGGTCGTTCGTGCCCACGCCTATGGCCAGCCCTTTTGGTCGCAGTACCGCCGTATGGTCAAAGACATCGGTCGCGAGTCCGTTTACCTCTTGTGGGATTTTTTGGCGATTTTGGCCAAGCTAAATCGTCTCATTGGTCTACAAGATGGCTTCTTTTTGTGAAGAAATTATGAAAATACATTCGTCAAATGTGCATTGCACATTATGTAAGAAAAACAACTTGAATAATTGTTATTGATGAAGCGAGGGGTTTGCACCACTTTAGTTCGAGTAGGCTAGACCACCCATGCCGCTCATTACGCGTAGGACGTTGTAGCAAGGCGCGAAGACCTTGATAGTGCCAGTCGTCGCGTTGGTGAACTTTAGCTGAGCGGTGTCAATGCGCGACATGTTCAGGGTGCCGGACGGTTGGTGCTCCTCGGGGTTCATGGCGAACGAGTAGACGTGGATGCCGCGGCCCACGGGGATGTTCTCGTGGTGCTGGTAAGGTTGGACTAGCTTGAAGTAGTCCGCCGGGCGCTCGACAAACCGGTCGTGGCCGTTTAGTTGAAGCTTGGCGGTGGTGATAACATTGTCCAAGAACGCCATCTTGTTGGCGCCCTTCACAACCCACACAAGCTCGGTGACCGGGTGGTTGAAGTTTAGCTTCACGGTGCCGTTGGCAGTCAGGGACTCGTCACCGGTGAACTGTAGCTGGGTAATTAGGTACTCGTGGCTCATCTGGCTGAAGCGTCTACGCTCGTCCGTGTCTAGGAAGATGTAGTCCACCCATAGCTTAACGTCGGTTAGCTCACCGCCGGTGGTGTAGGTGCCAGTGACAACCTCGGACTTCGACTCGAACTCAATGTTGACCTTGACGTCGTGGTACTGCAGGGCAATCAGCGGCAGCGCTAGCCCCGGGTTGCGGCAGAACCAGAACTCTAGGGGCACGTAGCACACGGCCTCGGCGGCGTTGTCGGTGCCACCCACCATCTTGGTCCAGCCGCCCTCCTTGCCGGTGGGCAGGGACAGCTCGTTCCAGATCAGCATCCAGTCGCCGTACTGCTTGTCGATCTTCTGGCCACCGATCTCAAGCTCAACGTACTTGATGGCGGCTAGGCCACGGTAGTCGACGAAGCCATCGGTGGCGGCGCCGGACGCACCGACGACCGCCGCCGAGAAGGTCATCTCGAGGTACATCTTGTGGATCAGGTCACCGTTGCGGGAGATCTGGGCCGTGATGCGCTTGTTGTAGCCAGCGTTGCCGTTGATCGATTGCTCGATCGACTCCATGGAGAAGTTGGTGTGGCGACGGTACACGACCTTCCAGAAGGTGATTTGGGGGTTGCCCGTTAGGTAGGCGTCTTGAGCGCCGTAAGCCACTAGTTGTAGAAGACCGCCGCCCATTTTAGGACAAAGAACACAAAGATTTGGTTGTACTCTATGCAAAGAAAAAAATTGGAGCCTCCCTTCACTTAAAGCGAGCATCCTCTACTGAATAGATTCAAGCACATAGGCATGCTCAAAGAGAAGTCCGGGAAAAAAAGGTTACCGTCTACCGACACATCTAAAGAGATAACGCTTGATGCACGTCATCAGCTCTTTGTTGATCGCATATCATGCAAAGCCACCGCGTTGGAAGAGCAGCGTCGTTGCCGCGATCATGCCCTCGGGCAAGCCCAAGCCTGGAAGGCTCAAGTGTTGGCTCTTCAAAATCAGCCCACCGACGACCTGATGTCCATTGCATGGACGAGCAACCTTTATTGGCAAGATAACTACATGAGCATTGACCGTTCCATCAGTAGTATGGAGATTATGCAAGAGGAAATTGATTACTATGAAAATACAGGCGACATACTCTTTGAGTACTACAACCTTCTTTCGGATCAAGACAAGCTTTCGGCAGATGCACTGACGCTCCCCCCACCTCCACCGCCCCAGCGACCCTTGCGTGGCCGCAAGAAACACGGAATGCCCATCCCAACACGCAGTATTCTGGAAATCTTGGCCGGTGCAACAGCACCTCTTGCACCCCAAGCTTCCATAGGCGACACCACAACCACAACATTTCCAACTACCGACATCGCCCCAATCACCGATGTAGATGCATGCGCTCCAAAGACCGGTGGGACCGCCACAGGAGGATGGCTTGGTATCGCCCCGTCGCCGGCCGCCCCATCGCAAGGCTCCCCATCAACGTCCATCGCCCCGCCCGCACGAGACAAGCGGGCCCTTGTTGAGCGCTACCTCGCCTTCGTTGACCCAATGTTTGTGCGGCCCACAGATCCTGCTGCACTTAGCATCGGTGATTGTGAAAAATGCAAACTGCCTATGGTCACGTTGCTTCAAGAGGGCATCATGGTCTGCTCAGAGTGCGGTCATCAAGAGCTCATGCTTGTTGAACAAAACAAACCCATTCACCGTCAGCCGACAAAAGAGACAAGTCATTATTCTTATAAACGCATCAATCACTTCAACGAATGGCTCTCACAATGCCAAGGCCAAGAGAGCACCGAGATAAGTGACGAGATATTTGAGCGCATTCTGGCCGAGGTCAAGAAGGAGAAGCTTGACATGACACGCCTCAAGTTCAGCAAGATGCGCGAGATCCTAAAGAAGCTACAGCTTACACGCTACTATGAGCACATCGTCTACATCGTCTACCGCATCAACGGCATTCCGGCCCCCAAGTTCAGCCAAGAGCTCGAGGAGAAGCTGCGCTCCATGTTCAAAGAGATCCAGGCGCCATTCCTCAAGCACTGCCCGCTCCACCGCAAAAACTTCCTCTCGTACGCCTACGTACTATATAAGCTCTGTCAGCTCCTAGAGAAAGACGAGTACCTGAAGTACTTCCACCTCCTCAAAAGCCGCGAAAAACTACACCAGCAAGATCAAGTGTGGAAGAAGATTTGTGAGGAGTTGGGCTGGCAGTTTATTGAGAGTATTTAGGTGAATTGGCGATGCTTGATTGATTTCAATTGTTTGCTAGGATCAAACGTCCACGTTCAATGGTGTTTTTCAAAAGCGATCACTACTTAAGGACCTTGTCAGTTTTAAGCAAAAGAGAAGAACAATGGACTTCTTAAAGGCGTTCGTTTTGGGCGACAAAACATACAATGTCACAATTCTCTGGGAAAATGATAAGCCTCTTTTCCGAGCTAGAGAAATTGGTGACATTATAGATATCAAAAATGTTCGCATGTCATTAAGGACATTTGATGACGATGAGAAGGTCGTAAGGGCCACTTACACCCCGGGTGGTGAGCAAATTACCATATTCCTTACCGAACCTGGTGTGTATCGCCTTCTTATGTTATCGCGCAAACCTATCGCACGCCCATTCCAAAAGTGGGTTTCGCAAGTGATAACAAAGATACGGGAGACGGGAAAGTATGAGCTAGAACTTCAAATGGTTGCAATGAAAGAAGAATGTGAAAACAGAGTTCAAGACGCAATCAAAGCTGAAGGCAAGAAGGCTATTGATATAGTTGCTCAAAACCTACACAACTCACTCATCGATGCGTTTAAAGGACCTGATCGGTATGTGACCTATTTTGGAAGGATCATACGTGAAGATGAGAACAATGCCAATATGTTAATTAAAATTGGTTCTTCAAAAAATATGAAAGAGATAATCACACCCCTTCAAGAAGAGTTTGGTGCCATGAGAATAATCCACATTGTTGATTGTCCAATGAATGAAGCATTTGAAAAGTTCTTACACAAGCACCATTTCATTGCACCTCTTAAATATTCCTTGCCAGTCACGGAAAATCACAAGTCAAGAGAAGTGTTTGAAATGACGCAAGATCAACTTAATAAAGTAATGCGGATTGCAAAGTCAAACATACATATGTTTTCGTCAAAGGAAACGGCGGAACAAAGTCTTCAGAATCAACAGATGAGATTGGTAAAAGCCATTGTTCGCCTAAATACTGTTAAGGCAATTGAAAACATCAGACTTCTTGAACATTCATCACACAATGCCCCACTTTTGTTGAGCGATGACAATGCGAGTGACAACGATGACGATAACGTCGACGATGATGTCATCGATCCAACGATTCTCTTTGCAGATAATCGTGCATATACTCAAACTCGCGGCGACAAATTGCAATGCTACTCTGAGGATGGTGAGATACTCATCAAAACATATGCAGGATATGCTGATGCAATTCGTCAATTAACTATCTTTGATCCCTCGTTGTCACGCATTAAGGCGGCGGTTAACAACCGCACCGTTTATCGAGGCTTTCGGTGGGCATTACTTGAGAGGGCTCGTCAAGATGATACAAAGCAAGATATTGGCGCTACCGTGGAATCTATTGAGATTAATAAGGGCCTCATTGCCATGTTAAACCTTGACCAATCGCGAATTGAAAAGGTGTATTGCGACCAAAAGGAGGCTGCCAAGGATCGGCAACTGAAGTCTACAGGGGCTGTTTCAAATGCAATGTCGAATAAAAGCAAATGCACAGGGCATTACTTCTTTATGTGGAACAAGTGCTCTCACGAGCTTCAAAACGACTATTTGCGGCGCAACGGCAATGTCTTACCATCAAAGAGACCATATGTGCACAGTCAGCCGGTCGAAAAGCTTCACCCCGTATCCGAAAAGCTTCTACATACGTATGCATCCGTCGCTGATGTGATAAAAGATATTCGGATTGCGCGCACAACTCTTCAAAAAGCCGCCGAATGTGGACTTATTGCAAAAGGTTACAAATGGCGCTTTGCTGCCAATGCTGCTAAAGCATGTACATCCTCCTCTGCCGAAGCATCAACGCCGGCATCCGCCTAAGCCGCATCGCCCCCCTCTCTCTCCGCATTCGCGGTCATAATCGACTCAAGCACATGCACGTCGTGATCAGGCTCCCAAAGATGCCGCTTGCACATCAAGCACTTGCCACTGTGCTTCATGGCACTTACACCCATCGTCATGCCTTGCAGCAAGCACTTTGTGTGATAGCGTCCATTGCAGCATGCCATTTTGTAATGGTGCGTGCCAAGATCACCGTGGCAAATGATGCAATGGCCCTCGTGCTCCTCATCCCCAAGTGTCTCCACATACTCAATAGACCGAAAGCCTGCAATGGTCCAGCCTTTGTCCACCATCTTGCCAATACGTGCAATTTGGTGCCGATTTTCGCCGATGGCCAGCACCGCCTTCTTTTTCAAGATATCGTCCATAATGCGACGATAGTGCCGATCGTATGTCATCGGGTTGATGCAGCTGTTGTCGCAAAGGTGTTTCGACAATTGAATGCCTCGCTTGCTCGCGATCAAACCATTGCACTCAAAGTCGAGACAGCCAAAGGGCGCCTCCGGCTGTATCTCCGTCTTTGGGACATTGACGACCATGAGATCAAGCATGAAGGGCTTCAATCCATTCGTCGCCTCCTTGAGTGATGCAATGAAGGACGCAACCAACGGAGCGACCTCTGTAAAGAGAGCATCAGCAAACATGTTGCCAACCTTTGGCACGATGTTAACCTCGTAACGCATATGGCGCACTTCGTTTTTCTTCAATTGAATGCCAGGAATGTATGCAACCGGATCGTGTGTAAAGAGACGCGTCACGTAGAAGCGCTTTTCCTTGAAAACGTCCAAGAGACGCGGGAGGTCACTCACGTGAATGCATGCATCGATGTCCACAGGAATGACTATGCGATGGGCACACTCAGGCATGTAGTCAGCGTCGTTGTACAATGCATCCATGTCCTCGGCCGAGTTGGGCGTGCCTTCGCGGGCCGCATAAAAAGTAGATGCACCGTCTTCGTGCATATGCCAGTCCCGGACGGCGCCACCAAAGATGTACCCATCGCAACTGATGATCGCCATCATCAGCCCCTTCTTGGTCTTCCAGTCCACGCGGTGTACGTTGGCGGCGGGCGGCATCGTGAACCTTGTATGTTTAACAACATTCGTGTTGGTGTTGACAAACGTCCATTTTTGGCCATCATAATTGGGCAACGGATCTGACTACATCATTGACATTCGCATACATCATCGTTGTTATGCCCCCGTTGTATGTGCCACCAAATAGGCCGCATTTTACATGGAATCCCAATGACTCATAGTACTTGACAAGTTTCAGTTGATTTTGAAAAGCACAATACATAGTCCTGACATGTGATTCGTATCGCTTGTTGCTGATGCCACCATCACTCTCGATGTCACTGTCGCTGTCACTATCACTGTCATCGTCTCTTTCATACTCGACGAGAGCCTTTTTTATGGCATCTGTAAAGTCATCGTCTAATCTTGCCACAACTTCATCATTGGCTTCACACACGTCGGGATCGGCAAGCATAATGTAATCTTTGATAGTACTTACCATTTTGGGTATGAGAACACTTGAATGCGCCTTCTCAATTTTACCTTTCGTCATCCAACTGCCAAGACCTTCCATGGAATCGCTATAGCAACGATGACCATCGGCCTCCAATGATACAGGTGTGTCATTTTTGATAATGCCCATGGTCACTAAATAATCAAATGAGGTGGCAAGAATATGTTGCGATAACCTTGGTTTCTGATATTTAGAATCCATTGAACGGTCATTGTTGCGATAGAAAAGTGCCAACTTTAGTTTAGCATTTGACTTGAGTGCATTGGACAATATAAGATCAATACTAACAATTGGTTTTCTTTTCAAATCGATGTTGTCAACATTGACCTTTATATCAAACCTATTGTTACCATGAACACTTATGTCAATTGAAATGGGTATGTCTTTATAGGATGTCGTGAGCAACATTTATACAATGCTGTTATTTATTAAACAAGTGAGGAGAGTAAGTGACAACATGCAGATGCCACAACATGCAAATGATTTAAAAATGAGTGAGGGTGAGCGCATGGCATTCGCAAAGGTGGGTCCTTACATGGGGAAGCGCACTAGGCCAAAGCCTAGGCCCATGCCGGCGCCTTGGCGAAAGCTGGCACCGATGCTGGGCGACATGAGGTCAAGGAGGGCAAACATGGCCGCGGCGACCAGGGCGATGAGGATTGCCTCGTTGATGGTCAAGCCCTTGGAGGGCAGGACGAAGGCGACGATGCCGACGACCAGGCCCTCTAGGAGGTACTTGATGACACGGCTCACCATCTCTTGAATGTCAAGCGAGTAATCCATGTTACAGTACTTTGTTCTACAACGAGCTTCAGAAAAAAGCATTTAGAGACATGCCATCTATAAAAAGCTAGTTGTGTCTTTTGCAATGGATCCATCAGCCTCAGTTGCCACTCCTCAGGTGGTCGATCATCTGGACGAGGACCCTCCAATTCGTGGTCAGAATTTCGCGTGCGTCTCCTTCCTTTCGCCTGAGGACGTCCTCGACAACAAGGAAATCTTTTACTTCCACAAGTTCACGGCGGACCTTGCAACGCAGCTAGACTTTCTGTTTCAGAACTTGACAATCAAGTACCCCGCCGATGCAGACCTTCTAGCTGGCATTCGTGAGAACTATGGACACTTTCTAAAGAACGATGACTTACAGTCACAATATCAGTTCTTTAAGAGCAAGAATGAGGCAGATATTGAGGACGAGTTTTACAGAATGAATAACTTTCGCACGACTATTCGCGGGTTCAAAGTTCGCGGCGTTTTTGACACGCAACAAGAGGCTGAGATTCGTGCCCAAGTCCTCAAGCGCAAGGGAGACATCCACAACATTTATGTGGCCCAAGTGGGTTGCTGGGTGCCGTGGGCGCCGCGTCCGGATCTAATTGCCGATCAGAGGTTTCCTGATCAGCAACTCAACGAGCTCATGGGTGAGTACAACAAGAACTCTCAAAAGCGCGATGAAATGTTTGAGGCTCGCAAGAACGACAAGCTTAAGGGCGCAGCACTTGACAAGGATGCATGGCTTCAACGCCGGCAAGAGGAGCTAGGTCCTTCATCATCCCATGCGGCAAACGATGTTGCAATTAGTATTGATGCTGATGAAAGTGTTGTCGTAAATAAAGACGGTAGCATGATCATTGATGCAACGGAGGGTACTGAGGGAGAGGTAACAAAGGTAATCGAGGTAACCGATGCAATTGCAGCCACGACTATCTAATTAATTCCGACCCACAATCATTTTTGAGAGCTACTTATTCAAGTGCAAAATTGCCGCGTTTAACGATGTAGCGTAAGCAACCCACATTATATAGGGAATTAAGAGCATCCATGCACGAGTGAAGCGAGAGAAAAGCACGGTTACCGCAACAATCAATGCAAGCAGTATCAAGATAAGGATGAGAGCAACATCGATTCGGTTGTACATGAAGAATGCAGGTGTCCATGATAAGTTTACGGCCAACGAAATGACGTACACCAGCAATGCATTGCCCGCACCAGGCACACCTTTTTGCCACAACTTAAATATCGGGATGCTTGCCATGCCCATGAGCACGTAGAGGATGGCCCACACCGGAGCGAAGACAACGGGGGGCGGGTTCCATGCCGGCTTCTTCAGGGCTTCGTATTCCATGCGACTCTTTCTGCCCGAGAGCCAGCCAACGGTCATTCCAAGAGCGACCGGAAGGGCCGCAAATGCGTAGGCAAGTAAAGGGCTCTGCATGCTCCTATATACAATGTTCTCCGAATAATACTCCAATCATTTTTGTAAGAGTCGCCATCATGAAAGCCATTGCCGTATTGCTTATGTTCATAGGGGTCATTCTCGTTCTCCAAGGCTATTACACGCAAACGCAAACCTGCCCCAAGCCTGAGACGCGTGTCCTCATGGTCCCGCGATCGGTATTTGAGGAACAGACCAACCCCGAGGCGACATTGGCAACGCAGTTCAAAAGCATGTTCGAGGACACATCGGGGTGGCCGAAGCGAGGTTGATTAAAGGTAAAGGATAATATGTATGTCATATTAAGCACGTTGCACACCTCTAAAGACTTTGTCACCTATGTCTGCATCACTTTTGATGCAGCTTGCACGTGGGGCAATTGATGCAGCGATCGCGCCACGGGACATGGGCAATGCCGTCGTTCAGCGTCAATCACAGCAATGGCAGACAGCCACTCGCGTCGAGAAAGAACACTTTATCGCGCTTGAAGAGATCTACCAGACCAAGATCGCACAGCCTCGTATGCGAGCATCGGGACAAGTAGCAGCGCATGAAGCTCGTGTGGCCGCCCTAAAGCAGGAGGCCGAGGAAGCCGGGCCGGCACATGTGGAAGCCGCTACCAAAGAGTGGATTGAGGCCATTGCGGAGTGGCAAGCCAAAAGGGTCCCGATCGTGCCAAACATTTACACACGCCATTTTAGAGAATAGGGCAATGGCAGCCTTCACATTTAGATGGGGTCCCTTCTTTGCGGCCTTCGCTGTGGGCATGCTGATCGTGTATGCCATTGAGCCGCCGATCCATGTCGTCATGAAGTACCCGAATCCGGACGATGCAGCCACGCAAGTCTATCGTGATATCACGGGCGGTCACTACAAGTACGTGGTGGAGGACGTCGAATGCAAGAAGGATGCTGTGGAGCAACCAGTTGCCGGAAAACCCATGCTCGCATCGCAATAAGCAAAAATGATTTTTCTTTGTCTTCAAACCCTGTAGAGGCTAATGCGCATCCCATCGCTACCGATTCCGTCATTTGACTCGGTCGCCGAACGTCTCTTGCGCACCGAGCAAGGCCAGTATTTCGTCAGCATCCTACTCGGCCTCGGGCTTGCCAGTGCTTTTCGACGTGTGTGCAAGGACAACAAGTGCCGCATCATAAAGCCTGTGTTGCCCGATGACATCGAGGGCAAAACGTTCATCATAGAGAGTGGCAACGGCAAACGGTGCGTACGGTACAAGGCTGTGGCTACAACTATGGCTTAACGTCGTAACCGCAAATAAGTACCGACCTATTGTATTTGATCTTTCATTTGCATGCGCGTTCGACCGGTCTTTTTTCTTTCCAAGGCATCGTGCAGTAGCGCTTATAGCCAATAAGCATGAACATGAGCACGCCTATTGCCAACCTGCCGAGTCAAGATGGTGCACGTCCCATTGACGACCCCATGGTGCAGGATGTTCTTAAAGAGATGGATGCTGAGGTCGCCGCCCAACGTGGGACACAGCAACCATCGCCGCCACAGATTCCGATGCAGGCATACCAACCGCAAATGCAGGCATTCCCCTCGGGTCCCATGGGACCCATGGGCAACATGATGATGCACCCACCCATGCAGTCAATGCCCATTACAGGCCGCACGTGGTGGAACATCGAGTGGGCCAAGCAAGCCGCCTTTGCTGCCGTCATTGCAATTGCTCTGTTTCAGCCCGCGGTCGCCGCTCTTCTCGTAAGCCGCATTCCGAAGCTTGGCGTGAGTGATATGTATGTGACGGCCATGCGCGGCCTACTACTCTTTGCGATCCTTTATGGTCTCATGTGGAAGACGGCTTAAACATTCAATATGCACTCGAGAAGTACCGCGGCGCCTCTTGCTTGTACATGGTCGCCGTAAAGGGTCGGTCCGCATACACCGGGATGCTCGCAATATCGCCCTCTTGCAGCTCACGACATCCGTGGTCGTCCTCACAATTGCGGTCGTCGACTTTGATGGGCACGCGCCACATGTTGCCCGACGTATCACCGGCAGAGAAGTACTGATAACGGTCCGTGCGTCCCTCGGCAAGCCGGCCATAAAGCGGCAAAATTAGCGGATTTCCTCCCTCGACCGCCGGTGCGGATGTAAGGAGACCGACTTGCTGCACAGTGGTGGCCTTTTGTTCGTACCTGGGGAGACGTGTGGGCTCGATGCGGCTCGAGGGCGCGCTTTGCACGTTCGAAACGCTCGGTGCTGTCGGTACACTCACCACATGCACTTCTACTTTTTGAGAGGGCCGTAGGAGCCAAAACACTCCTGCAACAATCAAAGCAATGATGCAGATGATGCCTAACACGATGATGCTGAGCTTGAGGATTGATCGCGGTGAAGCACCTCCTGACCAGTTGGGTGTGGACGGCTGAACGGCACATCCACAGCCACCACCACGCATGCGAAGTTGTGGAATCTTCTTTACCATTCGCTTTGTTACTTGGCGTGCTCAGCTTTGCTACGCCATCAGAAATATTCCTAGACCACGATTAGAAGCAAGACAAATCAAATGCAAAAAGAAACCTTTGTCGATGAAGCCGAGTCCAAGAATGTCGTGATCGGTATCATGTCGGCCATCGGCATTGCCGTACTCGGTACCGTCGTGGCACTGGTGCTAGCATGGGCCTATGCCAAGGACCGCGCCCTCTTCATCGCCATCTTCACCGGCCTCATGTTTGCCTTCTGCCTCAACCTGATCATCTACTTTGCCATCGTACGTGAGAGTATGTCTAAGATCGCCTTCCGGTACTACATGGGTGTCACGTGCTTTGCTGCCGTCATGAACTTAATGACATTCATCTTTTTCTTGGTGAAGGCAACCCAACGTGATGTTTAATTGAGAGCTTACACATTACACAACATGTAACTTCTTTTTTACTGCCTTCTTGCCACCCGCTGTAGGTGCAGCCACGGGCTCTATAGCAATTGCCTGCTTTCGTGCCGCGAGTGCAGTTCGGAAAGCGCTGAACAGGGTCGATCTCGATATCTTGGGACTGGTCGGCGACTTGGTCTTCGGTGACTTGGCCACTGATGCCGAGGCCGAACGCGTGTTAACAGGCGTCCGTTGCGGGATAATCCACTTGCACCGGATGCGCGACATGAAGATGTAGCTTGATGTGAACACGTCAGTCATGTCATGCATGTTGCCGCTGCACATGGCCAGCATGGCCCGAAGGATCGGCACACCGCTCTTGAAGAACATAGGGCTGTTGGGGTGGAAAGCCGGACGCAGATCGTTGTCCGACGTGCTCACGGCGAGGAACTCGGCGCCCGACGTGAACATGTTCTTCGAGGCCCCCGCAACATTATTGGCATTGCGCGGCTGGTAGAACACATGGCACCCCCGATCCAGAATGGCAAGGATGACAGGCACAACATCCGATGGGACAACACGAACATCGTCGCCCGATAGAATTGTCTCTACGTCTTCGTACACCGTCACTGTTTTCTTTTTCCGAGGATCTACCTTGAGCGCACCGGCAAATGTTGAGCGGCGGCTCTCATTGGTGGCTACGGCAGCATTGTATGGACCATAATTCAGTTGCGTCGTGCCTTTGATGTAGTAAGGTTCAACGTACATTGCCGGAATGGGCTCCGGCTCGCCATCCTTGCCGTCATCGTAAAGCACTGTACGCGACAGAAAGCGAAGGTAAGGTTGGTACGTCTGGACCATGGCCTTGCTCGGGAAGAAGATGGACTCGTAGAAGATGCCGCCATGCGTCTTGCACTCGACCTGATCTTCGACAAGCTCGGAGTAGAGGTTTGGGTTGCGGTTGTTGGCCGCACCTTGTTCAGTAGCCTTCTCCTCGCCCGTCAAGCACTCGGGATGCTCTATCACAATGGCGCCACGGCTCCAATCACGGGAACGCATGTACGTGCCGTCGTTGATCTCATAGGCCTGCGTCAACCAAAGGTACTCGATCGGCAATTGTACAATATTGGTAAGCAGAGCCAGCGACCGCTTCAGGGTCACGAGAATACTCAGAATGCGGTCGTCTGCCTTACCTTGCATGGATGGCTTCGTGCTCATTTTGGCCCACTCGGTCAGCAGCGTCTTTGCGGGCTTCGAGTTTGCAAAGTACATGGTGCCACCCGAGGTTTCAAAGATGTAGGGGTCGAAGCATACGTTGTTCAGGTATGCCGACGTTGAGCGCGGGTCGATGTTCCATCCGCGAGCCATATAGTCGACGTTGTCCATGTCAAAGATGGCGGGGTACTTGTTGACGATCATGTCACCGTCGATGTAAACAACGGCACGTTTGCCCACTACCTCTAGGGCCTTTTGAATGAAGAGCGGCTTGGCATTGATGGCCATCTGGTACTTGCCGGGCTGCGCAAATTGAGGATACTCTTGCACCATGTAGTTGCAGTTGGCCTTCACGCATGCCGCGATCCACTTATCGATCATTTGATCATACTTGATTGCGGTGCGCACGATAGGCAGGTTGTGTGCCTTGACATCGTCAGGGCAGTTGTATTGCGTGTTGTAGTTGGTGTTGCCACGGCCCCACCAGTACGTAATCATCACGAACTTGCTGGCCGGGTTGATGATATGGGGCTCCATATGCGTTGCATCGATGATCTCCCGTAGCTCCTTGATTGCAGCTGCTTCTATAGGACGTTTAGGAGAGCTAAGTAAACTTGCATACGTCTTGGGAGGCATATTATTTTACTAGTTTCTACTTTACCTTATTACCATATCATAAAATAGATATTGTAAGTGGTTGCATGGTGGTAAAGGACGGGTCAAAGGGCTCAAAGGGCTCAAAGGGCTCAAAGGGCTCAAAGGGCTCAAAAGGGTCAAATGCGTCAAGCTCCTCTGGTGCATCCACCACAACGTCATGCGAAAAGCTCAATATCATTCTAGATATAGACGAGACACTTGTATACTTCATCAACAAGCGGTACTTTCCGCACTCGTGGGACTTGCTCTCGCCTACAGAGAAGGCCAAATACCAAGTTAAGGCAAATGGAAGTGGTGTGTTTATTGTGCGTCCACACTTGGACACCTTCCTTAAGTTCTTGTTCAAGTCTTTCAATGTAAGCCTATGGACGCTATCTGATAAGGAGTATGCAGAGGGCGTGGCCAAGATGTTTGTAGTCAAGAATACGAAGCGCAAATTGGTGCATATTTTGAACTCAGACGAACATGGTGACTTAGCGTCGGACCTGCATGGCAATAACAAGGACCTTAACATGTTGTGGTACCATGCAGGCATCACATGCTTTTCGGAGTGCAATACAATTTTGATAGATGATCACCCACATAACTCTCTCAATCCATCGAATCGGAAGAATGCAATCACAATTAACCCTTTTGCACTCTTCGGTGAGGTTAAGGCACGCACAGATCCCTATCACGATGTGAGCCAGGATGATACGTTATTGCAGCTCATGGATGTGCTGTCTAAGGTCAATATCGCCATGCAAGGCTGTTTTCGGTCGGGACGGCGGTGGGACAATGTGTTTACTAAAACCAACATCAAGGATATGGGGCTTGAAGATTGTGTGCAATCATTGCGGTTCAAAAATAATTATGTTAAGGCTGTGTGCGTGGGTCTACCTGTGCGCAGTGCACCACGTGTCAAGACGCCGCCAACGCCTCCAAAGGCGCCCAAATCTTTTTAGAGGGGGGCGGGAATTGACGAACGACCATCGGCGGCGGCAAAAAAGGCGCCTTGGGCATCATAGACAGATTCCCCGTAGACACCCTCGATGCCGATCATGGGCTGGCGGCTGTTCCGCTCGTCAAAGATGTTGGACTGTGCACGCTCTAGGTGAGCAGGCGTTATGTAGTCCTCCGTCGTCAACAGAAAGCCACCGTCCTTTGTATGAGACGTCCAAGCATCGGCCGGGCCGCCAAACAATGACCGGTGCGTTCGGAAGTAAAGCGTGAGCAAAGCGATGCCGAGGAGCAGGCCGCTGTAGACATCGAGAAAGATTAGGAAGGTCACAACAAAAACGGCAAGCACTAGTTGGACATCGTCACGACGAAGCCATGTCATTTTAGACATGTCCACGAAGAATGCGAGAACAAGGATGGTTGCCGAGAGAAGGCGGAGCAAAGCTGTGGCGGCAAGGTCGGACTTCATTAACACGGGAGGGACGGTAACACTACCTCACATGCAGAAAAAACACACATTGACTTTTTTGTATCTAAATCTTGACCTGGTACAACGCAATCCGGAACCGATGTGCTTGGCTCTTCAAAGTCGAGGACACATGCGTTGACTCATCAATGTTCTTAAGAAGCTCCATGAAGTCGCCACCGAAGCGCTTGGCCATGAACGTGTGCGTTATCATCCAAGACACTTGCTCGTTCAGCTCTTTTGCAAGGACAGCGTCATTCACAACCGGAATGACGATAGTGTAGTCCGCGAGGTTGCCTTTCTCCTTGCTCACGTTGTCGTGGTAAAACTTTTTGAGGGAAGCAAGCATGAGGTCGCGCGTCTCGCCCTTCAGCGACGCAAATGCCTCAGCAGCGATGCCCGCGTTCTTTGCACTGAGCGGGCCCTGTTCAAGGAATGTACGGACGGCAACCTCGCGGGCCTCGGCACTCTTAAGGGCAATTGCACGCTTTAGGTCAACCTTTTTCGGGGCGGCGGCCTTTTTAACAGGGGCCGCCATGGCCTTGACAGGCGATGCTTTGGGGCTCATGGCCGGAGCCGGAGAAGCCTTCTTCTTGGATGCTCTGGCACGGCAAGTGTAAGCCTTGACGTCGCAGACAGGCTTTGTAGTGTCTTTGCAATCTGTGCTGCGAACACACTCCTTATTTCCTTTTTTGGTGGGCATTTCTATATCGTAGACGCATAAAAATGGGGCCACATACCCCGAAAATGGACTTAAGAGCAAGACATGTATTGTTATACGATCATCATGGCGCCTCTACCAAAAGTTTTAAATAAGCCAACCAAAACCTATCTTTCCAAACGCGGCTACGCAATAGACAAAGATGGCTTTGAGAATGCAACAACCACGATTGACATGTTAAAACAACTACTAACTGTTAAGCCTAAAACACATCCCGATGCACCGGGTGCATCGGAGGTCGTCGCATTTCCTGTCTTCCAAGAAAGCTCAAAGAAGCTATACATACCACGGGCACTTGGCTTCCAGCTCTTTGGGGCACCCACTCACGACACACTACATGAGGGTGACGACGCCCCCGGACTCGTCTTTGCGGGCATAATGCGACCAGAACAAAAGGCTCCAACAGATGCCTTTCTGATTGCGGCCAAGGATCCATCAAGAGGGGGTGGTATTGTCTCGGTTGCTTGTGCGGGTGGCAAGACCGTCATGGGTTTGTACATTTCAACATGTCTCAAGAAAAAAACATTAATCATCTGCCACAAAGAGTTTCTCTTAAATCAATGGCGTGAGCGCATAGGCCAATTTGTTCCCTCGGCTCGCGTCGGCATCATCAAAGCCAAGAAGGTTGAAGTGGACGGGTGTGACATCGTGTTGGCCAGCTTGCAGTCGCTCAGCATGAAGGATTATGATCCGGACGTATTAGGCTCCTTCGGCCTCGTGATCGCTGATGAATGCCATCACCTAAGCGCCCAAGTTTTCTGTCAAGCACTTCCCAAGGTGACGTCACGTGTCTTCCTTGGGCTCTCGGCCACGTTAGACCGCAAGGACGGTTTACGCAAGGTTTTCGAATGGTACCTTGGGCCGCCGGTGTACGAGAGTAAGGTGCGCACTGAGTCTCAAATGATTGTCAGAATGGTGCCTTACTGTGACGATGACCCTCTTATGAACTATGGAGTCGAGAAATACATGTGGAATGGCAAGCGCAACGTGGCCGCCATGCTCTCGGCATTATGTGCATATGCACCACGCACTCTGATGATAGTCGACTTGCTCGAAGAGGTCCTTAAGAAAGAGCCTGAGCGAAAGACCCTTGTCTTGAGCGATCGGCGCGGACACCTCAAAGAGCTTGAGCGTCTCTTACGTGAACGGGGCTATGTTAGCATCGGCTACTACGTGGGTGGCATGAAGGAGGCGGAGCTCAAGGCTAGTGAGTCCAAGGACATCTTGCTTGCCACGCTAGCAATGAGCGCCGAAGGAATGGACATTCCTGCGTTGAACACTTTGGTCCTCGCTACGCCCGTCTCGGCAATCGAACAGCCAATCGGCCGTATTCAACGTCAAAAGCCGAGCGAGCGGACGCATACACCAATGACCATTGATGTGTGGGACCAATACAGCTTATACTACAACCAAGGGCGACGCCGGCGTGACTTCTACTTCAAGAGCGGCTATGTGGTCGAGAAGATTGAAAAAACTGAAAGTGCCAACGATGAGGAACACATCGAGGACGATGCAGATAAAGCATCTACAAACATGGAAAAAACAAAGGTAAAGAAGCCTCGCAAAACAAAGGCCTCTGTTAGGATGCACGAGGAAAAACATGAGGCACCCGTCATGGAAAGCGATGATGAAGATACATCGGGGTAATTAAGGCATTTCGTAAACGATGCTCATGGGCAATGGGGCACTAGATGCATTGAGATCTTCATTACATAAAGGGCAGCGTGGTGAACGTGCAAACCACATTTCGAAACAAAGGGAACAAAATGGATGGCCGCATCGTGTTTTGCGCACTTCGGCTACATCAACAAGGTTTTCAAGGCAGATGGGGCATATTGCATCAAGTGTCTTTCCTGGTACTTTCGGGGCAACATCATCAATTGACACTGCCGACAACGGCTTGGGATGCGCACGAAGAATATAAATGCCACCATGCCCATCAATGTGTCGAGTGGTTACTTGGATACACTTCGTGAACAAGTCTACAAAACAAATGGCGGTTGCTGTAAGAGCCATGAGCTCAAGGACCCCACCGCCAATCATTGCCACGTGATCTTTCACACTCTTGACACACAATCACATCATTTTTATGCAAAGATGAGCTCGTCCTTAAGCTTCCACTTTGACAGCCCCTCAAATGACAAAGGGTAAATCTCTGTCATATGTTGGGTAATAAACTCAATGAAGCTATCAAATACCATGATCTCTCGCTCGAGCCATGCTCCATCGTACAATAGCTTCTTTATTTTGCCCGTTTCCGAATCATAAACGAGGCGAGCTGTCAGGTCATGTCCATATGAAGCATGACCAAAGCAAATCATGTGTGTTAGCACATGGGTAAGATCAATGCGCGGCTCTTTGACGAGTGTAACATTGTAAATTGCATCAAGACTCGACGCAAGCCAGTTTTGTAAGTCGGTCGGAAGTTCACAAGGCATGTCACTGTCCATGGGTACCAACAAATCAATCGTTCCTACATCCTTAAGTCATTTTTCAAGGGTGTGAAATTGCATGCTAGATTATTCACATTTGTGTCAATCCGGCCTCTACTGACTCGAGAGCGCCTTCGACCCATCCTCGGTTGTGGGCAGACACTACCTCGCCAACAACCATAACATTGGGAAGTGGATGTTGGGCATGGTCGAAAAATGCCTTTGTGCTCGCGTAGCTACTTGCAAAGCCCGGTTTCATATAATGTGTGCCCACCTCCCAATACTTGCCCATTATCGACTCAATATCCAATGCACCTTTAGGAAGCCCAACGGCCTTTTCAACATGTCGGGCCCAAAATCGCCTATTAGGTGCCGTGTTTCGCAAATGCGGACGCAACGTATCGGCCGATACATTATCACTATATGCAATCATGTAGATCCCGGCATCGGGGTTCATTGGAATAATTTTTTGCAATGGGGCCTCGACCACCATATAGCCAGGTACGGCGACGGCCATCATCTTACAAGATGATGGGCTCACCTTTGCATAGACACGCAAAAAGGTGTTAACACCGATCTGTTTGTACGCTTTCTCTTTGGGCATTAGGGCACGCAATGTTGGTTGTGTGGCCGCAATGATAAGTTTCTTTTTGGCTGTAAATGTCGCATCGTTATCTCCGGTTTTCACGGCAATCTTCACGCCCCCCGAGGTCGACAATATCTTTGTTACGGTAACATTACACATCACGGAACGCCTGCCGACTTTAGCAATGAGAGCATTCACTAGGTCAGTCCATGGCACATACATGCCCTGAGCCTTTTGCCCTCTCAGCGGGTCATAGTTATCGTCAAGTCCATAATGTTGCAGAACCTCTCCCACATCCTCTTTCAACATGTCCGTGTAGCTCAAGCTCTCAAAGAATGCAGCTCCCTTGACTGCGCCGAATTGACCTTTAACGAAGGCCTCGAAGGTACCGGATGTTGCTTTTCTGTATGCATTTTGAAGGGTCGCAATGTCCTTGCCTACATGGGGTGCATTAATGATGTTCGGACCGTAGTCGTGCGTTCTGGGGAACGTGCGAAATGACACTTTAAGCTCATTGAGCAAACTTGTTAGGAGCACATCCTTTTGAGCCCGACCAATACCGGCGCCGAGAACGACATCCATTTTACCAAAACGAGCCATGGCCGCACGGCCGCCCGGGTGTGTAGACGCCTCGAGCACAAGAATGGTAGCAGCTGGCGCTTCCTTGCGAAGCTTGTATGCTGTATAGAGGCCTGCAATACCGGCACCGATGATAATAAAATCCGCCTCTGCGTTTCCCATGTGTAACTCTGAATGTGCAAAAGATATAGAGCGAGGCACATGACTGTTTTTGACATCCCCGACGATCACGTTTTTGCAGTGGCCCTGAGTAGCACGAGTGAACTCGTGTTTGTAGACTATCATGCAACATGGTGCGGCCCTTGCAAGATAATGAAACCTGTACTCGAACAACTATCGATTGCCTATCCAAAGTCTCGCTTTTTGGCTGTTAATATTGACGAGGTTGCGTCACTTGCAAAAATGGCAAACGTGACTAAGTTGCCTACATTTGTTGCATATAAGGGGGGTGTTGAAGTCGATCGTCTAGTGGGTGCAGACAAGACAAAGCTTATCAAAATGGTGGAACATTGGTCCTAAGGCGCAAGCAGAATGTTTTGTTCAGAGTATGCAGAGGGAATCCATCCATAACAACATTAACATGAACGTGGGGCTTGCTGTTGCTCTTGCGGTGGCCATTGCTTTGCTCATAGTGTATGCAACTCGGCCGATGGCGCTCATAGGCCCGACATCAATTGATTCGGTTGGTAGCGCAGCGAGCATGTATCGTCTTCCCATGACTCCCGAGGACGATGGCTCAATGCTGATGGCGCCGCCGCCACCAGGCTCAAGTGGCTTCGGGTCGCTCGTATACCCTTGCAGCACCCTTACACGCCGGACCGATCAGTCCAAACAAGGCACACCCGAGCTCGATGGCTATTTTGAGGGTGCACGCGCCGATGTACCGGTCGAGCTACCGGTCTACACCGATGGTTGCCCGCCCATGCGCCCCATGTCCTCATCGTTGCCGATGGCAAACATGCCAATGTGTATGTTTAACCCGCAAGATGCATCAAATGTTGTATAAAGACACCCCACACCCCATTTAGAGGGCAACGCGTGATGATTAAAAAAGGAGCGCGGTGGTTCAATTGGATAAAAGCAACCATGCACACGGGCGTAATTTCTTTTTGCGACCGCATTCATTTTAACGTAAAATGCAGCGCTTTCAAGGATTTGATGTTGCACAAAATGGAGGGTGCCTATGGAGTGCGCATCCTTCAACGTCATTGGCATCGCTTTGAGGTGAGTGATGGCGTAGATCGTGTTTATCAAGGAAAAGGTGGAGGTGTCGTAAGCCAAGGCCGTGGTGGAATAATGGGAGGACTTCGTCCTAACGAAGGTAGCCATTGGATGTGTTTGAGGTCAAATGGCAATCCCTACTTTCTCGTGCTTACAACCCTCGACGACGTGCCTACCATGGTGTATGTTGACAAAAAGGTGCAACCTGGCTATGAGTATCCCCGCATGATATTGGGACGTGGCCAATTTCCACTCAAAGCTTTTCAAGGTACCGGAACTGTATTGGACGGTGAGATGGTCCGGGACGTCAATGGTGGTTGGGCATACCTTGTGAACGATGTAATTGCGTACGCAGGTGAGGTGCTGTACGGTGTGAATTGCCGCCGACGACTTACCCTTCTCCAACGCCTTGAGCGTGCTCGAGAGTTGATCGGTGCAAAGCGTGTAGATCCCCATATGGACAGCTGTGTGTATCAAGTCAAACGCTACTTTGCACCAACTCAAGAGGGCTTCACGGCACTGATCGAAAGCGCAGCAGACTACCCATACACGCAGCGTGGTCTCTATTTCTGGCCCGACGGCGGCAACAACCCGCGAGCGCCGCCGATCAAGCCCAAGCTTTATAATTTCGACGAGACCATCATAAAGGCGGTTGTGCGCAAGGTCAAGGATGCACCGGAGTTCTTTGCGACCTTGCCTTCCTTGAGTGTTGATGAAGCGGTGGTGGTGGCACAACCTATTGTTTTACCTATGCCACTTGAGCATGTCGTGGCAAGTACAAACGGCGAGGGCACAAGGAAGTTGTGGCTGCGCAAAACAGAAAACCCCGACATTTACGACGTGTCTGTTGGGGAGTCGGTGACATCGGCCAAGATTGGCATTGCGGGTGTGCCGACTTTGAGCATAAGCAAGATGTTACGGGGTATCTTCCGGTCGCGCACGGTGGCCCAGCCTGCGTGCTTTGATTGCACGTGGCACGAGGAGTTCCAGAAGTACGTGCCGGTGCAGGCATGTACTTAAAGGGAAAAATACATACCAAGCTAGCTATCACAATGGCGTCTAATCGACACGTCTAATTTTGCAGCAGTGATGTGAACAGCGATTGCTCGGGCTGCGACACCGAAACCTATGATGGTACCGATTCCGATAAGTCCTCTTGTGAAAGCGACTGTGATTGCAAAAGCTACATATTGAACGAACACGAACAATCTATCTTTGATAGCCTTTTGGAGCTTAAGGGGCGTTACATCGAGAATGATTCCGTTGCAACCGAAAAGCTTGCTCAAGATGCGGATGTAATTAACCGTGAGCTTGCTATTTCCGACAAAATGCGCACGCATGCAAACTCACTTTCAAATTCGACAGCAATGGCAAACATCGTGGATCTGTACTTTTCGTTTGCATTGATGAGGGGGCAGGGTGCACCAAAGTAGTACAAACCCCACACTTACACCTTGACCCCGCACTTCTCTAGGGTCTCGCCTAGGATGGCTCGGATCTTGCTCATGTCGGCGTTGTCGGCGTGTGTGTAACGTAGACGTGCTACCGTATACGGCTCATGAAAATCCGCCACTGTTCCTTCTTTTTGCTCTGCAACGCGATCGATGATCCAAGCGATGCGGTGATGGATTTGATGGGTCGTGCGCTCAATGTGGGCAATGAGGTCCACGTCGTCGGTGCATGGGAATTGATGACAAGGCATCACGTCTTCAAGAAGGGCACGTACATAAAAGGGACCACTAAAAGCATCGCGGACGGTCACCTCGGTGATGTTGCGTTGTGCGTCATTTGCGAGGTCATATGAGTACGTCATGTGAGCGTTGTGATACTCCACCAATCTTTGGGTAGTGCCGGTACGCCGTCCCCCAAACACTTGCATGACATGATTGGGGGGCACGCAACACTCGATCCAATCAGCGCCCTCGGTAGACCATGTGTGCATCGGGGGGCGGGCATGATGACCGATCCATATATAGTCGAGGACGTTGGCCCCTTCCAAAAACGATGAATCATTTATGACGTCCATGGTATGCTTGGTGGTTGGTAATGTCAAAAGAGGGGGATCCTTTTTTGACCCCAAAAATGGAGTGCTCCGGACTTAAACAAATGTTCAAGACAATGCTCTAAGTGATATAAAGGGCACACGGAGAACGCCATGGCGGAGGCTGCACATCCTGCGAATGCAAACCCGATCAGGTCAAACATACGCGAACTCTTTGAGCATTGCGGGCTCAGCACGCTTGAAGCTCAAGATTTGGAAGTTGGTCTGTTTAACTACACAATTGATATCGCTCGGTCGTTCCCTTTTGCAGCGAGCTGGGTAAATCCGATATTCTTGGAAGCCTACATGTCGAAGGCGAGGTCCATGGTTGTTAACTTGAACCCGGACAGCTATGTGGGTAACCAGCGCTTGCTACACCGTCTGAAGGAGGGGGAGTTTCGGCCTCACGAGCTCGTGGATATGGCGCCGGACCGGCTGTTGCCGGAGGCTTGGGAGGGGATCGTGGCAGGGGAGGAGTTTAGGAAGAAAGGGGCTTATGAGGGGTCGGTAGCGGCCATGACTGATGTTTACACTTGTGGCAAATGCAAGAAAAATAAAACAAGCTACTATGAGCTTCAGTGCAGGTCTGCAGATGAACCCCTTACCACATTCGTAAGGTGTTTGAACTGCGGAAACAGATGGAAACACTAAGATCCATATTATTTTTTGTAATTGTGCTTTTTACACCCATGATTAAAATCATGCATGCTATTAAACACCGATGACATCTGCCTTCTTTACAACCCCTCTCACCCTCCGCTTCGGCACCAAGACCCTCACCCTTGTTCCTCAAGCCAAGGTTGTCTTCATTGCCTTTATTGTGATGGCCATCTCCATGATTGGCCATGTTCTCGTCGGTTTGCGCCCCCTTTCTCTTCCCATCGCGGCTTGGCTTATCATTGGTCTTCTTTACATCATATTCTACGCACTAATGTTGGCGCTATCGACCTACGTCGTAAATTGCACAGTTGTTGGCAACTGCACCGTGTATGCTTGGATTGTGGCCGGCTACATTTCGGTGGCCGCCGTCTTCTCGACGCTTTTCACCATCATGTCTCTTGTAAGCCCCAAGAAGTAATTCATGCAACACCTCTCATTTCTTTTTAAATACATATGTCTTCATGATTTGTGTATCAAAGGGAAGTATTGCCGTTGCCTCTTGAACTTTCGCCTCATAGAATAGTATAACTGGCATGGCCAACCTGTCGCCATTATCGGCATCGAGCAGTGGTTCGTCGCCAAATGGGCGCCCCAACCTTGTCACGGCTCGTGTTTTCTCGGATGTCTTTCGCACAAACCAGGCACGCGCCCTACGCCAAATGCGGGATTACATCCGGCAGCATGTGCCGATCAAGATCCTTAAAAGGTACTTTGATCAAATGCAGCCCAAGCAAATGCATCTAATATATAACCTTCTTGAATCTGGTTACGGCGCAGGTGACCTTAACTTTCCGCAAACACTCGAAGAGCTCCTTGGCCCAATTGCCAGTTGGAAGACCATCGAGGTAAAGCAAGGATTTGAATCAATGTTCGACTTTCTAACGGACACTGAATTGGAGGACCGCGCACACATCCTGGCCATTGTAAAGGCTTGTGCAAAGCATGTGTCGGCCACCAACGTCCCACGTTTTTCCTCACATTACCGCGAGCCCCTTAAAGACTTTCCCGAGTTTCAACCCGCTCAAGATAAATTGGCAAATACGATCCATGACAATCACGATCGCATAGTTGCTCGGTGGCGCATGTCCCGAAAGCAAGTTGACACCATGAACGAGCAATGCCGTAACAACACGGCACTTTTAGGCGACGCATGGGGCAAGATTCCCCGACATCGCCGTTATGGACCCATGAGCGATGGCTATTGTTACGATGTGGCCGACCTCATAAAAATCATGATGGAGGATTTTTCGAAGGGCGAGTTGCCGTCGTCACCCTTTACACGCACAGTGTTCACATATGGCACTATGGACGATATTATCACTCACATTCAGAGCAACTCCATTCCGCACCCTCCCATTCTTTCGATCATCGTGAACGGCTTCACGCATGGCTACATTCGTGGCTCACTCTCGCAAGGTGACGTGGAGCGCCGCTTTGATCTGAAGACCCGGATCAATCAGTACATGGAGGGTGCCATGCGTGAATGGAAGAAAGGATTGAGCGAAGCACACTGAGTTTTAATTGTGACCCATTATTAGAAATGCCTAAACTGCCAACAGCTCCTTCCAAGCGATCCAAAGTTCGCGGAGGTACGGATCCAATTGTGACTGAGCCGATCACCACTGAGCCAATCGTGCAAGAAGACCCTGGTGCATATGTACCAACGCCACCACAGTTGATAGTTGATAGTGTCAAGTTTCGCCTTATCGATGATGAGAGACTAAAAGAGATGCTCTACGATAAACCTTCGCGTCTTCGGAAAACGTTTACTCTTAAAGAGGTTGAAGCGATAAATAATTTTATTGCACAACTCACAATTGAAGGTGGCGCCAAGCGTAAGAAAGCTTCGCGGAAAGCTAAGTAAGACAACACTCATATGGTTATCATTCGTTTCGAACTCACATGGTTATAGTTAAGCATAGTACATATCTATTATCTTATTTTTGCAAATCGCACACAATAACGACATATGTTATCAATAAAAAAATGAGATACCATCTTGGCTTACTTATCGGCGACAATAGCGTACTCGTGGTGCACGTGCACCTTGACACCACCACGCTCGATGGTCTTTGCCTTAGCTAGCTTGTGCTTCGTGATGACGTACTTGAACTCCTTCTTGGCGGACCCGCGCGTGGTCTCGCGAACCACAAAGTGGATCGTGCGAATGGTCTTCTTGGCCTCGTTGAACAGCTGGCGACCGGCCTTCTTGGCGGCGGCCATGGGCGTGGCGCTCATGTAGCGGCCGCCGTTCTTGCCATGGTTGGCAGCAACCACGGTGAACGAGCGCTTACCGGCACCACCTGCCATGGGGGTAACCGAAGGGTCAATGGAGGGTGATGCGGCGTTAGCGAAACCATCATCAAAGCTATCTTCCTCATCAATAAAGGCCTCTTCTTCTACGGGACGAGTATCAATGTTCTCCATGTTAAGATGCAAAAGTTGACGTTCTACACAAGGCAATGATTTTTCTTTACATCCATGCCAAATCCGGATGCCGCTTAAATATGAGCTCCTCGTTGGCCGCAATCGGTTGCAGCGTCCGAAACCCCACCCGCAGCAAACTCTCGTCCTCTGCGTCCGGGAAGCACACAAACTCGAGATTCGCCGGCTTCGCCGTGTAAAAGTGCTCACGTGTGTAGGCCATGACGTCCCTAGGCGTTTGCGTCATGTCGATGGCAAACTCGTCGTCCACGTAGACAACATAATGCCGATTGGTGTTCGTAACCTCCCATGCATAGACGCGCCGCCCATGCAAATCGCCCATGAACGTCCCCGCAGGGATGTAGGTCAACGCATGCACCGTCCACCCGAAGCCTACGTCCTCCGGGCATGGCACGAGCGTCACCGGCCATGTCCCATAGACGCATGCATCGGGCGGCGGTTGGATGTTGAGGACACGCATGTTTTCTATTATGGTGTCCATCATTGTTTTCGATTCGTCTTTATGTCATTGTTGATGTAAAATCCATTTTTGGGGTTATGCATAAAGGTATTTTGCCCGGGTGCGGGTTTAAGAGACACGTGAGAGTCACCCATAGCAAAGCAAAGTACATGAGCTTCCAACTCCTCTCAGATCTTCATCTCGAGCGGGCACCATTCAAGCTCATCAAACACAAAAGCGCCGATTACCTCATCCTTGCCGGGGACATCGGGGACCCCGCATCCATTGCCTACCTCGAGCTCATCGAGATTGCGTCACCCCTCTATGTTCACATATTCATCATCAAGGGCAACCACGAATGTTGGGGACGTACGTTGGTGGAGACCGATGATCTCATAGGCTCAATTGCGGCCAAGATGCCCAATGTAACGTACCTCAATAAGAGCGACTATGACTTGCCAGGCGGCATGCGCATTATCGGCGCCACACTTTGGTCCTATGTTATTGATGCACAACGTCCCGACGTCCAATGCTTCATTGCGGATTATCGCTACATCAAGGATTGGAACATCGACAAAAACAATCTAGAGTACTGCAAGACCGTGGCCTACATCAAAGAAGAAATCGCCTGTGCAAAAGCCGAAGGTCGGCGGCTCATTGTTGTCACACACCACGCACCGGCCATCGAGGGGACGTCTCCTCAACACCACGATAAGAGCCGTTTGAAGAGCGCCTATGCAAGCGACCTCACATCCCTCTTCACATCCATCATTGCAGTCTGGTGCCATGGACACACCCATCATAGCCACATCCAGCACATCAAAGGCACGACCCTCGTGAGCAACCAACGTGGCTTGCCCGACGAGGATACTAAGTTTGTGCCGTCGTTCATGTTCCGGGTCGGTGATTGACATTAGACGTCCGCATCGTCGGACACCACTGTTGCCGATCGCTTGAATGTAAAAGGACTCATGGTGCGGTTATTGATCATGTCGGGAAGAAAGACGTCCTTAATACGTGCCCATTTGCTCTCTTCCTTTTCGACTTTCTTGCGCTTCAATGTGCTCAATGCTTTATCGGCTTCCTCTTGAAGCTCCCGAATGTCTTGACCGAAGCAAATCTTGTCCATCATGTCGGGGCCATACCTTTCGCGAATCAGACGAATTGCGGACACATGGGGCTCTGGTTGGCTAGACGTAATGGAATCCATCTCACTTTGAAGCTTTGTTATGATGAGTTCCACGTTGTTCTTGTCCTGCATTGAGTTCAAAAGCTCTACTTGTTGGATTTGTTGAGATACTTTGCTCCATCTTCGCATCGCCGATAAATGCTCTGTTGCGATTTCGCCGGGTCGGATCTGGCGCAACATGCCTGTGAGAAGAGCGCTCAACATGCTGAAGGTGGCCGCGACGTATTGTATGGCCTGGTTGTTCGACGAGAAAATGGTTGCACCGGCGATGGTGCTTAAAATTATCATGGGATATGTGATAGAGTTGTGGATGCGGCGATACACGTACAACGACTGCAATTGTAGGTAAAACTCAACAAATGCCTTCTTTTTCCATTCGGTCCATAAGACGTTGTATGCCCGCTCATTGTCTGACCGCGTCTGGGCAGAATCTGGTAGTGAGTCGGAAATGGATGCAGGTGCCCGCATTGATGTTGTAACCGACATGCGGTTTGGCTTAGTGTTTCGCGTGAAAAAAAGGTTGATATGCACAGCACACAAACCACGAGTCAATAATTATCAATCTCCTCAATTAGAAAAGTATAAGGCGGAAAAGTAGGCAAGACAAATATGCCTAGCAAATTCTACACTTCTATCACAGAGGATGGATGTAACCAGTTTAAGTTGAATCCCAATGTGAATCCTTTGACAGGACGTCGCATAACGAGCATTGAGACAAAGTACACCATGTTTTTAGCATGCAAAAACAAGTTTGGTCATGCTATCCCCGATGAGTTTCTTCGTCAGCGTAAAAATGCCAAGAATCGTGCTCGCCAGGATGATTGGGAGTGGGCACTTGATGAGGAATATATGAAGTACGTTTATGCATTTAAGTGGGGAGAGCGTTGGCATCCGAGTGGTGTTGGACATGGTGAGAAGATATCTCGCGTAAGGGCTGCGAGGGAGGAAGCGGAGTACATGGATGCGAAATGGAAGGAGGACAATGCGCGCTATGATGCTCGCCATCGTCAAGCGCCGCCGCCACCGCCGCCGCCTCGTCAACCTCGAGGCCAAGCGCCACCACCGCGCAATGTGTCGGTAAACATGAGTCAAGAGGCAGAGTCCGCGGCTAAACGTCTACAATATTGCAAAAAGCTGAGTGCACTTGCAGTTTCGGAGAAGGATAACGTAAAGTTCGTCAACCTTGGTATGGCCCTGGCTCGTCGTTACGGATACGCCACGGGCGATGGCCAAGGGCGCATCCACCTCCGGAAGGCAATGCAGCTCGTGTGCCACCCCGACAAGTACGTGAACACTCTGACCCCTTCCAAACACGCCAAGGTCACAGAATACATTCAGATTATCAACAATCGTCTTGATAAACTTAAATAGTCAGAAGGGTTGATCTTTGAAAGTTACAAGAAATAGCATGAAGCGCTCATCGCATAAGATGTCTCACAGCCGACATGTCGAGATCCTTCCAACTTGCGATACTCCGTCTTGGCATCATACACTTGATTCAAGTAATGCAGGCATGCCTCACGGACCTCGCGCAACGCAATCCTTTGCCTGCATAATTTCAATAAAATCAGGATACGCCTTCACAACTCCAATGCGTTTAAGACCCCTATAATGAACTGTGCATTTTCGGCTGCAATTGCAGTAACCACCTTTATAACATCTATTCTCAGATGTGTACGGCTGATATGGATAATCAGTTCTTTTTTCACCAAAGAGAATGCCTATCTGAGGGTAATAGTAGTGGTCTCGATGGCAATGGTTATATTCGGTATCAAACCAACGTTGACGTTTTATGGTTTCAACTTTAGTAAAATCAAAGTATGAAGCTGTGCCCCCATCATTGGCGTGCCATTGGCCCCCGTAACGGACACGCGTAATGTTGGCATTATCACCACTTGGCATAACTTTGTTATCAAGTGGCTTCATGATTTTATAGCAATCTACTTCTCCTAGAATCAAACTTACGCGAATTGACCACCCTATTTCATGTAATGAGCATTGATTTAACTTCGATAAGCCTTTCAAATGACCATCAAATTTGTATTTATGCGATTGAAGTCGTTGATATAAGTTTATAGTGCTTCCCACGTAGTGGCATTTATCATTTTTGAAAATAAGATAAGTAACTGGCTTATATTGATTTGATATGTCTCGACAAAGTGATGCAAATGTTGCATTGCAAGAGCATTCAACCCCTGTAAAGAACAGTCGTTTCCAACATATGAAAGCTTCGCATGTAGAGCATGTTATGCCGATTGGATGCATTTTCCTGGGTGGTTTTGCACCTGGTGATGTGACTTCCATTTTTTTACGCATTTCAACAAGTTCAGGAGTCAACTCCAATTGTAGGGTCGCATGCAATGGTTCTCGAGTGAATCATCAATCGAAATGTATTAGGTTTTTGGCATACATGCTTACATTGTTACAAAAATAATTCAATTTAACGGGTTTGCCACATTTAACGCATAAGATGTCTCACAGCCGACATGTCAAGATCCGCCAACTTTCGGTACTCCGTCTTGCCGTTCGGCATAACACGCTTAACCAAGTAAGGCAAACGTCCCTCACGGATCTCGCGCAACGCAATTGCCCGCAGCTCCATATTGCCACGTATGCGAAAGTCCTTTGGAAGCTCGATCAATGGTGGGGCACCCTTGGATAGATGCAATGTGCGTAATGAGAGCACCTGATTGAACTCGTACTTTGTTATTATGTTGCGGACAAAGCTTCCTGGCGATGCGACCCCATCTTGCGTCGCCCCTAACACCTCGCGCACATTTGCAATGTCGTCAACCACGGCCATACTTAACACCGATCGGCTCTACTTACTAACTTGTAAAGTCTTTAAGTTGAGCTCCTTTTTTACTCGCCCCGCCAAAAGTGCCCACAGTAATCACAGCAGTAAAGGTACTTCATGTGCACAGGGTGGTATTTGACGTATAATACTTGTGGCTTGTCATGCGGGCCAGTACATGCAGCATTGGGGCACGGCGTTTTTGGGTCACATACACGCGGCAACGTTGGATCGTGACGCAAGTAAGGGTTTTGATGTTGCAAGTACAACAAGTCTTCTTCAGCGTACACTGTGCGCGAGACTCGGAAGGCGCCACCGTCATGCTGCTTTTCAAGGCCACATGCCTTGCAGTATTTGAAGAGAGCATGTTGCGTGGTCCCATCTGCTGTTGCCTCTTGAGTCCGTAAGTATAGCATGTTGCGGCAGCCGTCGCAGAACTCCATCTTATGGTTGTGTGCACACGCCTACTTAAGAGTATGGGTGCGACTACTCTTAAGTGGGGTTCGTTTTTTGCGGTGTCACGAACAATGCTCGCACTCGATCTTTATGTTATTCACACAGAGTCCTTGAAAGTCAGGCATGAAAACATGCAACGTATCGTCAAATGCATTCAGAGTATGGCTGATAAGGAGGGGTGGCGCATCGCTGTTCAATACATTTTGACCCCAAATCCAAGTGACTTGTCCGTGAAAGATCTTGAAGCCCGCATCAAGTATGAGCTTACTAACGATGTTGAGCTTGATGCACACATTCACAAGCTGAACATTCAAGAAATCTCCAATCTTGAGAAGCATCGTAGAGTATGGCGGTCATGTGAAAAAAGAGAAGAGGGTAGTTTGCACATGGTGATCGAGGATGACGTTTTGTTCACATCTGACACTGTCCTTTCTACATTGATTGCATCGTGGGCCAAGGCACCCCCAACATCGGATCTAATTCACCTTTGCTGTCGCACAAATAAGAAGTTGTGGGACAGCAAGGAAGCGTATGTAGTTTCCCCTGTAGGTGCACGGAGCCTTTTGGCGGCCACAGAGCAAATCCGTTTTAATGCACGGGGACACCTTTCTCATTGGGCATTTTTGAATCCTAAACGTGTTCAGTATGTGAAAGAATGCATCAGTGTGGACGGAAGTAAGGTTGGTGCGTTTCCATCAAGCATTCACACACACAACTCACTCGTCTTTAATAAGGAGTATATGGACCTACTGAAACTCATAAATGCAAAAATAATACCGGCGGAAGATGTTCTTCAACGCTATTTTAGTATGTACACAAATGGTTCATGTACCTCTCCCGACTTTGGGCACTTGCTCGGCGTCATGTTTCATCGGGCGGGCCAAAACGAAAAGGCTCGGCAGCTTTTCATGGCATCATTGCAAGATCTTTCCGGTTGCGGAGGCTTATTAACGAACAACTCGGACATAATGGTAAACTCTATCAATATCCACAAGTTTTTACAAGCGGACTTGCAAGATGTAAGCGGAGCTTTAAAATATTCTGATAAAACCGCACTATTGTAGTTTAAAGAGTGTCCACAATGGCTTTAATGTCGGTAACTTCAGCCTTGATATCGGTGACCTTCGCCTTGACATCGGCGACTTCCGCATTGATATCAGCGACCTCCGTCTTTGTAGCAACTTCCGCAACATCTGCCTTGGTGGCGATTGAGGCCTTCAACGTGGCGATCTCATCCTTTAGAGCAGAGAAGATGCCCTCAAAGGTCGTGATAGTTGCCTTCAGCTCGTCAACATCGGCTTTCATCGGAGCAATGGAAGCATCAATGACAGGAACGATAGGCATGGGCTCCATAGTTGATGGCATACCCATCCGGGACATGACATCGCCAAGCTCGTCAACCTTTTGTTGCAAACGCTGAATATCGACGGCCCGCATTAAACTTTATGTGTCAAGTTTCTAAACGATGGCATAGATAAAAAGTGGGGGTTGGTCGGCGCAAGTTCACAAGGTCATTCACTTAATAAACTACATTTGATCTTTTATATATTGGCGCACTTCTATCTTGATGGCATCAGCACTTGCGCGCACCTCGGCCAAACATCCTGCACGCAAACTTACTGCGTTTGCTTTCATGGCAGCGTCAAGCGTTTTCAGGTATTCATCATTTTGCATCGTTATTTTTGATTGAAGAAGCAACATGTTTTGTTCAAAGTCAAGTGTGCGTTGAGCTCGTTCACCGTCAATGCATTTGATAGTTGTGGCAATGTCATGCAACGTTTTTTCAAGGACATCTACTCGAGCAGTGAGTGAATCTACTTGAGACCGTAGCTTTGAGAACTCAAGGTAGTTCATGAACCTTCAAGATCGACCAACACTTATACCTAAGATCCGAAAAAACACTCGTTTCTTACTCACGCTCCGCCAAAATCTCGTCTGCTGTTTTGCGAATGTCAATCGCTCCACCATCATCCTTAAATGCATATGAAGGTTTAGGAGTTGACTTGCATCCCGATCGGTCCCATGGGTCCTTTGCATTATAACAGAATGGTTGGTACGGCGGCTCCTCCATGGCAAGTCTGAATGACTTTCTTTGTACACCAACTGGAATCTCGCAAAAACCATCAACACACCCTCCACGGGTTCCCGATGCATAAGGGCATTCATCGTCATTTTCACATGGTCGATCCCAAACTGTAGAAAGATCTTTTGGTTGACCAACAGTGTCGTATGGACTATTGCACGCAGCCCGCGTTGTAGCTTTCATCTCGCCATAACATTGGTATCGCTCATCTGTTTGGTCAGCTGGCCACTCAAGCCGCGAAATAAAGTTTTCTTTTTGTTCAACACCAAGTGCCATGAGGCGTTCGCCAGTACTTTCCGCTCCTTCCACAAGTTGGTCCCTTGCCACATCAGCGGCACCATAAATCATAACACCTGTATGAGTTAGTGTTGGAACACGCGACGTCCGTTCGCGTCCCATGACTTGAGCCACACCTCCGCCGAAAATGTTGCCCATATTGACGCTCTCAAGCTTGATGTGAGGAGATGTGAGTCGCACTCTTGCAGCTTCAATGCCTTGAAAGCCCATCACGCTCACGTTTTGCATTAATATTAGCTTGTGCATGGGTGACCCGGGCACCACATACGTCACAATGACGCCAACTGTCTCGGTGAGCACCTCTTCAAGCTTGTCCCAATAGACCTTCGGTACGCGAACAATGCGCACAGACTCACGGGCAATGCGATGGCCATGTAAGACCGAGAGCACAAAGAGCAACGATGTCCGGTCGGTGTACCCAATCGTGCGACCCACCCAATCGTGGCCACAGGTCATGCCGAGTGCGGCCGTCAAGTTGGCAAGGCCCACGATGTAGCCAGTTGGCATCGAGAACGTTGGACGGCTTGCCCAACGTCCCGCATCTTGAGGATCAACTGCTAAAACAGTGACTACCGGCACATCCTTAACAGCACTTCTTAGGTTGGAAGGTATATTGGGTGCGCTCATGAAAACATCAGGCCATGTCTTTACGTCGAAGGACCCTAGTGTGGCTCGCTCAAGCCGGTATACATCAGTTTTGAACTCTATGTTCATTGGGTTGTCACCCACCCAATGCACTTGGGGGCTTAATGAGTCAATAAAGTACTCTTTCGGCTGCAAAAAACCCGCGGCTAAGGCCAATAACAACATGACGAGGGAAAAGGCCACAACCATGACCACCGTCGATGGGTGCCACGGCTTCAACATTGGCACCATTACCGATATGGCCTATTTTATTCTTCCATCAAAGCAAAGCACTTGGCCGATATGCGTGTCTTCATCGCCATCTTCACCTTCCTTGCAATTGTTGGTCTTATCGCTTGGATGCATCCCGCCTTTATGTTTGACGATGCAGGACGTCTCAAGTCGCCTGGTCTGGCACAAGATGGCACACAATCCATCTTGGCTGCGGCCATTTTCCTCCCGTTACTGGCGGCATTCATTTATTACGTTGTACTTATCTTTGAGTTTGCGCTTAAGAAGCGAGCTGGTATTTAGATAAAGGAGGGCTTGTAAATATGACAACCAACGAAACATTTTTGTACAATCTTGAAGCCAAAAGCGCAATTGAAGCAAGCCTAGCTCATGCGGTTGCCCAAACTACTTGGAATCAAGCTTGCGTCGTGTGGCTTGTGGGCATAGAAGGCATCGGTAAGGCTGCCTTGGTAAAGTCATGGGCCGTCAATGCAGGTGCCGAGTTGTTCACAATTGCTCCTGAGACTCATACCTCTAGCAAGGAGGTCATTGATCAAATAGGCAAGGCATGCAACACATTGTCCTTCGAAACCACATTTTCCGCCATCTTTGCCGCCAACAAACGTCCCAAAGTCATTGTCGTCGATGACATTGACATCTTTGCGTCAGTGGACCGCAGCTTTTTCGGCAACATCGCAGATTGTTTAAAGGAATCTCAATCCCCAAAGAACGTGCACAAATGGCGAAAAGCTGCACTCGTATTTGTGGGGTCTCTTGCAGTTGAAAAGCGATCTCGAGATGTGCGTAAAGGAGTTGTTATGAAGTTACCTGAGCCGACGATGAGCGAGGTCAAACAATGGCTAGGTAATCTTCAAGTCAAAGATAGCGTACTCAAAGAAGCGGGAGGTAATATGGCGTATTTGCAGGTTTTAATAAAAAACCTGCCATGTATTGATGCACAAAATATGTGTTCCCAATCGAACGCCATGACCGAGCAACACATGGACCGGCACCAAGGGTCGGAGGTCATGTACGATCCTAGAGCAACCTGGTCCGATATTCGCGATGTCGTCCAAGATGATCCATGGTTTCACCCAATGCGCTTTTATGAAAATTTGCCTCAAGAAATTGAATATAGGGGAGGCCTTGTGAGTGCCAAGCTTATGAGCTATAGACGAACACTACTTGGCCTGGTCGACTGGGACCATTTGGTGGCAAGCGCTGAGGGCAATGCCCTCGAGATGGCTTCTGAGTTTATAGTCGGACTAGATCGCGTCCACCTGGGTTCGTTGCGACGGCCAAAGAAGGCTCCGCCACCTGCTCACACACAATCGTTTACACGTCTTCTGTCACAACTATCATTGCAAAAAAAACATCAAAGGGCCGAATATGAGGGAAGGCCTGTTGGTTGGTGATCCACAGCCCTCATTTATTTCGAACATAGATAGCAGTAGGAGCACATCATGGCCGAAGCAAACCGTGATTCTCGCCGGGATCCATTTGGCGATGACGACTTTGGGGACGACCGTGGTGACCGTGGCGATGGCGACGACTTCAATTCAGCACCTGCCCAAGCGCCGGCACCCACTCCTGAGCCGGCAGCCCCTAGCATGGCATCGTCCGCGCGCGAAAGGGCATCTGACATAAGCGAGCAAGTATCGGACCGTATGAACTCGGCCAGCTCGAGCCTTAAGTCAATGTTTAGCAACTTTGATGGCAAGCGCGCCCTTACTATCCTCCTTACAACGCTAGCAGTCATTCTTGTGGCAGGTGGCGTCGTACTTGTTCTTTGGTGGATCATGAAGCGTGGCGCTATCAAAACAACATCACACCTCTTGGTGGATAGCAAGGTGCCCTTGTCTGGCACCGAGTACAAAAAACTCTCAGGCGGCGCCATTCCCCGTGCATTCAACGGCAAGCGCATGACCATGTCGTTCTGGATTTATATTCATGACCTCGATCGCTACAAGGGCACATACCGCCACATCTGGCACCGTGGCGACAAGGACGTGCAAGGCGCCTCGCCGCTCGTCTTTCTTGACCGCAACTCCAACAAGCTGCACGTTCGCTTTGAGAAAATCAATAAGATCACCTCCGACCTAAGCATGGTTAAGCCTTATGATGCCACCTTCAAGGAGAAACGCATGAAGGTAACGACGTCAACCCTCTTCACTGGTAAGATCGATGATGCTGCAATTGCCAACCACATGGATCTAGTGGATCATGGCATCACAATCGATTACATTCCTCTACAACGTTGGGTTCACGTCTCAGTCGTGGTGAACGAGGAGGTCAACGGCGGCATCATTTATGCCTACGTCGATGGTGAGCTTGTCAAACAGCTGGTAAGTGGCAGTGTGGTCGCACATGATGCGGTCCCTATTAAGGGTAAGTTTGCAGGTGCGGGAGAGTTAGAGACAACTATTTACACCAAGCATGCCAAAAAGCGGGCGTACATGGACCTCAACCTCGACAAGGTCGGCGACATCTACACTGGTGGCAGCGCCCTCGAGTCCGTGGGCCCTGGTTTTTCGGGCCTAGTCGCCGGCATTTCGTTCTACAACCACGACTTGAGCGCCAAGGAGGTCTATGAGGTCTATGCCCGCGGCCCTGTGGACAACATGGCGGCAAAGCTTGGCCTACCGGCTTACGGCGTGCGGTCGCCTGTGTACCGCATATAAGTTGTCTAGTATCAACCTCGAAGGAGCCGCTCAAGTTGATGGTTCATCATTGACCTACTAGGAGGCTCGGTCGTTGTGTACTCATAAATATTCAATACCATTGTTTTTTGAGTGTCAAAATCTACATTGTCTCTCTCAGCGACAGTTTGTTTTTGCGATGGGTAGTCAAGGACATTGTCTACATCGACGACCAACCATAAGTCAAAAAAGTTCATCAAGCACTCGCGCTCTAAGTCATCCATACGGCCGGCAGTTATGTCAAGAGGCATGATTGGTCGCCCTCGGGTGCATGGAAATTGCATAGAGCCATCAGCCTCGACCAACCCGTCAATGACCCGTCCTTTACGTTGATATTCCATCAATGCCTTTCGCACTTTCTCTGCATGCTTGTGGTGCCTAAAAGCCACGAGGCAACTCTTGCTCACCGGGGCTCCCTGCAATGTCAGCACTTCACGATGTACACAATACAAAGAGGTTCGACTCTGAAACACATGGGCAACGTCTCGGCCGTTGTGGCGCGGAACGATTCCCCGGGTCACAAAATGCAAGCTGTTCGCTAATAATGATGCCATGACTCTACTTTTTTAATCCTCCCTCTTTACTTAGAGCACCGGCTTTTCCCTTTAAATCCACATGGCTGCCATCTTGGAAGGTGTCGGTGCCTTTGTGCAAATCATTGTGGCCGTCGGCATCGTGATGGCCCTTTTCCTACTCGCTTTTTTCGTGTACAACAAAGAGGCGATTGATGCGGCCGTTCAAAAGCGTTCCATTAAGTACGTTACCGACATCTTTCGAGGCATCAAGGATTTCGGAACTGCCAAAAATGAGGTTTACGACACATTGACTCGGGATCACCCTACATTCCGCAACATGCCGGCCTCCATTAACCAAGCCGGAGGTGCAGAGTTCACATACAACTTTTGGTTGTACAAGGCCGGCCGGAGCGGTGTTGCGGCATCTGTAACGAAAGGCATCGAGGACAATCTTGCGGCAACGGATGTTGTTTTGTTCATGCGTGGGTCCAACCGACGGACAAAGTTTGCAAACATTTGTAATTTGACTCCAGGTGCTGATGATCAAGCTAAGAATGTGATGATCAAATGCCCACTAGTCAAACTCCAAGGAGCCAATTGGGATGCTCTCACAATTGAGCTCAATACCAATAATGCCGTTGACGGTGTTCATGAAACATCTCGGAATAACTGCGGCAATAACTCGTTAACGAATTGGAGTAAGGCAAACGATCACAAAATCGGTGTGACGGGCCTCTCTGACCCCAATTACGAAGGTAAATGGTTCATGGTGACGATCATAGTGTCCGACACAGAGCCCGCTGACCTTCTCCCGCTGCGCAACAAAATCAAGATTCGTGTGTACATCAACGGTATTCTTGAACTCGAGCGCTATGTGGATAACTACATCGGCGAACGTTCTGCCGAAACACCAAGCATTTTACGCCAAAACATGGGCCCACTTTACGTGGCGCCATCATTTTCTCCGGCTACAGCGACCGGCAATGGCGTTCCGTTTGCAGGCACCTATGGGGTACCTTCAAACAATGCTAAAATCAAGTTATTCATGGCAAACCTTTCTTACCGCAATTATGCGGTCACCCCTGAAGAGGTCAAGAGCTTGTATGCACAAGGTTTCGATAAAAAGGTTGCCCCGGCAGTCAACCAATCTGACCTCAATACCGATCGTTACGGCTCCACCGCAGAAAACAAGAGCATTACTGATGGCAGACCTGTTTTGCGTGCTTGGTAGGAGTTTAAACACACATAATGCATTTTGGTTTATCAAATGACGCCCCTCACAGTGATAGATTCAATCATTTTTACCGTTTTACAAGCCTTGCGTGTAAAACCGAGCCTTTAATCCGGTCCTTACAAATAGAGTAGGTCGTCGGCACACGGCACCCACAAAAAGAACGAATGGGAGGAGGTGAGCTCCAGCTTATTGCACCTGCATCAACGGTCGAGGCCGCCCAAATGGAGTTTATTGTTGGGCAGCCACAAATGAGCTTTTTCAAGTTTGTTTACCGTCGCCACACCAATTTCGCAATGCAAAGTGTCCGGGAGTCATTCTTCAACACGCCCGTCCTCGATCAGTCATCGCGCGGCCGGTTTACATGCACATTTAGTGGTCGCCGTGCGGATGCTTTGAAAGAGATTTACTTTTGCTTCAAGCTTCCTGCAATATATAGTGATGACACCATGCGTTTCCAATGGGTCGATCGCATTGCTAACTATATGATCTATCGGACATCCATTACCCTCGACAATGGCCGGAGTATTGACGATCAGTATGGCGAGTGGATGGACGTTTGGAATGAGCTCACACTTTCCGAGAACAAAAGGGGTATTTATAACCGTATGACGGGAAATGACCCTCTTTGGACACGCCCAACAGATCCCCGGCCACGTGTGTTCTTAAAAAACAACCGCCTGTCCTATCGTTTCTACCCAGTTGGCTCCGCAGGAAATCCATCGATCCCGGGTCGGCGCTTTTTCGTCCCACTCCCTTTTTGGTTTAGCAAAAACCCGGCATTGGTATTGCCTTTATGCGCCCTTCAATTGCAAACACTCAACATCACAATTGAAACGCGAGCACTTGACGAACTATACCAACTGTTTGATGTCTATAGTGGCGAGTATGTAAGCCGTGCGACGTGGAATGCAAGCCACCCAACGCATGCTGGCATTGACACGACCATAGGCCGCTTCATGTCGCCGAATGGTACTACGGTAGGGCAGACCCAAGTGGCCCTCGATGCATACTTGGAGTGCCAATATGTTTACCTCGATAGTGATGAGCGCACGGCAATGACGTTTGCTCACCATCAAATATTGGTGGAGCAGGTCTTTCGCTTTGAAAAAGGCGGCATCAAAAACAACGAGGTCATCAATTTGACACTTAACAACCCGGTCAAAGAGTTTATCTGGTTCTTTCGGCGCGCCGATGCCATAGAACGCAATGATTGGACAACATTCACTGAAAAAAATGGGAGTGGTATTTTGTCAACCGCCAAACTCGTATGGAACAAGAATTACGAACGCATCGAGGACAAGCCGGCCGAGTTCTTCGAGTTCATGCAGACCTTTCAACACCATTCAGGGTCGCCGCGTGCTGGGATTTACACGTATTCCTTTGCATTGTACCCAGAGCGATGGCAACCTAGCGGTGCTTACAACACGGCTATTATCACGGCCAATCAGTTGGCGATCACCGTTAACCCGCCGCCGTCGGAGGACGTGGAGTACGAGTGTGTCGTGTATGCACTGTGTTACAACGTTTTTGAGGCTATGGCGGGGATTGGGGGGCTCAAGTTTACACCTTAATGAACTTTTACTGTACTATCAACACTGAAATGTTACTTCACTTGCTCATTCGTAATCCTTGTTAGTTGTTGATGTGGGTTAGAATGGTCATTTCTGGCTCAACAAGCCTTCTTATCTTTGTTTTTGGTAACAGATTGTAACACACAGTGACAATCCCGAATGAAGCTATACATCATTGTCCTCATCATAGCGCTCGCATGGGGGGCATGGGCTACCCAAAAAGCTTACATGCGCATGTCTGCAAAGTATTATGAGATGCAAAAGCAGTGTCCGATCGATGAACAACCGCTCGTGGTCAGTGCCATTGGATGGACGTCGACGTGGGCGAGCGTGCTTCAAAGGGCAGCAAATGAACTTAAGGAAAAGACGCTTATAGCATAATTAAGATAGGCTATAATGCCGCCCAAACCAAAGGCAGAGCCTAAGCCTAAGGCAGAGCCTAAGCCAAAGGCAGAGCCTAAGCCAAAGGCAGAGCCTAAGCCAAAGGCAGAGCCTAAGCCCAAGGCACCTCCTAAACCAAGAGCGCCACGGCCAACGAAAAAAAATGTGTCGATCCTTGAAGCAATTGCGGAGAATGTGAATGTAGGGATCGAGGATGTAGAGGACGATTTAGGGATCGAAAATGCAGCGGACAATGTGGGGATCGAGGGTGCAGAGGACGATATGGACGTAGACAAATCAGGCTCCCATGTCATTATGCAACTACCCATTACAAGCACGCGGATCGAACACATTTTGGGAGGCTCGATGAGTGCT
>Ga0209353_10000052_pt1 | contig 67453 bp, 27 predicted proteins | sample LauGreSpBDMM15SD_2_FD_187561 | JGI IMG/M metagenome (GOLD analysis project Ga0209353, IMG submission 187561) | Freshwater lake microbial communities from Lake Michigan, USA - Sp13.BD.MM15.SD (SPAdes) (version 2) | ecosystem: Environmental > Aquatic > Freshwater > Lake | place: Lake Michigan... | reverse complement strand
CTGCGGCAATACGTTCTTCAATTGAAATACGCGGGTTATCACTTAGCATAATATCTTCATAGTAGTCTGTATTTTTAACAACAACTGTTTTTCTTTGTTTTTTGGATGCTGTATTATCTATACCAACTTCTTTTCTTTGTCTTTTGGATTTTGTACTGGAAATCGCTAACATTGATTCATTTTTAACAACTTCTTTTTTTTGTCTTTTGGATTCTGTATCTATACCAATCTCTTTTCTTTGTCTTTTGGATTTTGTACTGGAAATTGCTAACATTGGTTCATTTTGTATAGATGATGGTTTTAAAAGAAGACGTTCAGAGGGACGTACATTATCTTCCAGCATCTTTTCATTTTTAACAGTTTTAGATCTAGCTTTTTTTGGGGCATCATTTATTCCAAAGTTTTTCATCATATTTTCCAAAATATTTATTTCATCTGCTCGCACTAATCCCTTATATGCTGATTTTTTCATTATACCTGATGTATTATGCATAACAGGTTTGATATTTTTTTTACTTTTACCACCACCGTTAATTAAAGTTTCATTATTCATGTATTTCTATATATGTATTGTATTTTAATAATTGTTTTATAGTAAAATTACGCTACAAGCAAATGAACAATGAACCCCTTTTTTCAATAGGGACTTTGAATTCAATTGTTCAGGGAGATTTTGGCAAAATTGGTTTTCTATTTGTAGCTACAAATATATAGATACCTTAAAATATAATAAAATAATTAATAAAACTATATACTAATATGATAATATAAATACATTATAAAACCCCTATAAATTACACATATATATTTCATTACGCTACAAACAAAGGAACAATAAAGCCCTTTTTTCAATAGGAAGTTTGAATTCAACTATCTAAAGAGAATTAGCGGAAATTAGGGATTTGAAAGTAGCTACAAATATATCGCTACACTAAAATATACACTAAATATAATAAAATAAATAATAAATCTATATACTATAATCATAATATAATATCTATAATAAAAACAATAAAAATGTACATAACCATTCATAAATTACGCTACAAACAAAGGAACAATGACCACCCTTTTTTCCATAGGGGCTTTGAATTCAACTGTCTAAAGAGAATTAGCGGAAATTAGGGATTTGAAAGTAGCTACAAATATATCTTTTCAAATAAACATAAATGTTTAGGTGTATCATTATAAATTAAATGAAATAAATCCTTACAGGTTGTATGGTATAAATAAGCTAATAATATTTGTTCGTTATTAATCCAACCAAGAGATGTACGTGTTTCCAATTCCTTATCTATAATATCTGCAAAATGCTTTAATACTTCTGGGTCTCCTCCGAACATTGTTCCACACATTAAACATTGGCTGTCCCATAGATAAGCCTCTCCCATTGGATATTGATGTAGCATATAGTTATGTTGAATTACAAGTTTATTTTGTGGTAATATAATTTTATTTTTGATATGAGAATAACTCTGTTTAGGTATAAATCGACTGATTCCAGCATCCATCCAAAAAATGTAGCTACTTCCAAAAGGGTTTGTTTCAGATATTTCTTTTAGCCATTTGAATTTTGAATATTGAATGACATTATACATTGGAAGCACACATTCAACTCTGTTTGGATCAATAATACGTTTTTTATAATCACTTCTTTCCATAATGCTTTGAAAGATTGATTGATATTTATTATAGGGTATATCTGAAAATATAATTTTGGTAGCTACATTGGAAGGACGATATTGATTAATTTGATGAACTAGTTCTTGATCATCGGCGGCTACATAAATAACCATAGGAATGGGTAATTGAAGCGTTTCACGAAACCATGCGATATATTCACTCCATTTTCTCCCATCTCCATTTAATTCCCTGTTGATGTTATACAATGCTGTAACAATGGTAGTATTTTCCATAATAAAAATAAAACAAATGTATTTTTTAAACCCTGATATGTTATAAGAAATTAGCCATTTCTACATCTTTTTTCATAAAGTTCATCGATACTCATACGACTTTCTTTACGTTCTTTATATTGAGTATATATTTTACAGGGAATTGTAATAAGACCTATTCCAAAAGGAATTAACATAATATCAAGCAAATTTATATCACTTGATTTATCATTTGGTAAAGTATAACTACCTTCAGTAGGTAAGCAATTACAATTACAACTCATAAAATAATAATTATGTAAATCTTTAAATATTAAAATTTTACGCTACATATAAACAAAACAATGACCCTCTTTTTCAATAGGGAGTTAGAAATCAACTGTCTAAAGAGAATTAGTGAAAATTAGGGATTTGAAAGTAGCTACAACTTAAAAAATGAAAGTATGTTATATTAAACATAAAAGTATATTAAACATTAATATGTTTCAAAAGGTTATCATATGGGGATATCCATTAAACACACACACCCATAGCTTTGTTCATTATGGATGGCATAAAGGTTTTAAAGCACTTGGGTATGAAACATATTGGTTTCATGATCTAGATTATCCAAGAGATTTCGATTATACAAATTGTTTATTTATTACAGAAGGTTATGCGGATACAAACATTCCTCTTCACTCAAGTAATATTTATTTAGTTCATGTAGCAATTCGACCAAAAAAATATACTGATATTGGAGCAAGATTTATTGATTTACGCTATAATGTAAAATCGATAAAAGATTGTAATTATATCTATGATTTAACAAATAAATCTTTAAAAATAATAAGCCCAGTTACTTTATATGAAGAACATTCATCTGATCGTGATTTAAACCCGAGATTTCGTCATCATTCACCAATGGTTTATGAAGCAATTTATACTGCTTGGGCGACGGATCTATTACCAAATGAGATTTGTTTAGAAGATCGTTTTATTGAACCTGCAGCTAAATCAGTAACTAACTTTATAGGTAGTATCGGCGGTGGTAATTCAATTGAAGTACAAAAATTTGCTACCTCTTGTGCGAAACAAGGTATTCACTTTATCCATTATAACCCTTGGCAATCTGCTTTAACATTTGAAGAAGCGAAACATTTAATACAACAAAGTGTAATTTCTCCAGATATTCGAGGCGATGGAGATCCAGAAAAAGTACGTATTGGTGAGACAGGAACATGTCATAAAACAATTGGATATATTCCATGCCGTTTGTTTAAAAATATTAGTTATGGTAAATTAGGTATGACAAATTGCCCTCGCTTAAAAGAGTTATTTCATGATAATGTGATCATGGAAAGTGATGAAATTAAAATGGCAGAATTATATCTAAAAGAATCTCAAAATAAAGATTATATTTTAAAACAAATGGTATGGGTTCGTGATAATCATACTTATTTAAACCGAATTAATGATATACTAAGTATCTTGAATGTCAAATAATTGTATGAGCTATTATTACGATTTCATTCAATGTACAAAAAATAAAGGGTTTTTCTATTCACTTTGTCAAAAAAAATTAGATATGTTCCAAGAATGTATTCAAAATTATAAAAAAATTAATTAAATTAAAATTATAGTTCATCTCCTACCTCACCTAATAAGGTTGAAAATCCAAGACCTCCTGTAATAATCATACCTAGACCCATCAAAATAAAGGCGATAACTTTAATACTACCACGTTGATCTTCTTTTTTCTTTTTTTGCTCTTTATTTAGTAATATAAATCCTGGAATAAATAATAAAATTCCAATAAATATATACACAATTGAAGCTAACATAAAGCCTAATCCAACACCAAAACCAGTTCTTGCTAAAGAGAATATAGATTCTTTTACCATATTACTTATCTTATAGTTCGAAAAAAGTTTCAATTGCTTTTAAATATTTATTTACTGCGATTGTCCATGTAAAATTATTTAAACCATATTCACGAATTTGAGAGCGATATACTATACTTTTTAGTTGATTTTCTTGGATAATATATTTTACGTAATCTATATCATCTAATTTATTCGTTGGAATTACGTCAATCCATGGAAGAGATGTATCTAAATTAGCCGCCGCAAACTCTGAAACAACCAATCCCAATCCACATATTAATGCCTCACAACAAACCAATGGATGAGCCTCTCCATCACTTAATAGAACTAAATTTGAATAATCACTTAAATGCTTATATAAAGTTTCTTTACTCCATTCACCTTTATAGTTTGATCGATTTGGATTAAATCCTCCATCCGCAATATTACCAATAAAGTCTATAAATTCAATATTTTGATAAATATGTTGACGTTTACGATAATCTATTTTTGCTAAATAAATACTGCGATTTTTATAGAGTGCTTCATTACGATAATTAAAAATTTCATGATTTGCTCCATTTGGTACAATAGTGACACGTTCTTTTGGGCAACCATATTTTAAATACATGTTACCAATACTTGGTGATAGAGCGATAATTTTAGCATTACTTTGAATAAATCCTTGAAATATAGATAGGTACCCATCATTTCTACGTTGTTCCAATTGATCTAGATAACCATAGTGACTCGTAAGTATAACATTTTTACATTTAAAGGAATTCCATAAAGTCCATAGATTATCATATTGGATATGAATAACATCTGGATTTGAATCATTTGTTAATTGTATCATATCATGTGGATTAGGTGTATTTACAATAGTTACATGAATGCCGTTTATTTTTTCTAGAAAAAGTTTATAATCCCAAATTAACGATTCAACCGCACCCCATCCTTTGGGTGGAATAGGCATAATACCTGGTCCAATAATTGTAATACGCATCTTTTATATTAAAAACTAAAATCTTTAACTAAATTAATTATGCTTTTGTTTAATAAAAGTAATTTATTTTCCAGAAGAATAAGATCTTTTTGTTATGTATCCCCACCGGATGTTATAGTAAATAAACCAATAAAAAGCAATATAGTTATAAAATCAAATAAAAATTTTATAATTCCTCCTTTATTAACTCAGTTTGAAGCCCCTTTTCTTAAAAATGAAAATAGTAAAAATGTAGAAGAATGGTCTTATACAACATTTATTAAAAAGTTAAAAAATTTAGAAATAGAATCAATGAATATTTATATAAAAGATTTACATGCGAATATTTTTACAAAAAATGGTACTGAAGCAAATGTTCAATTAATTTCAACCGATAATATACTTCTAAGTCTTATAGATTATGATGTAGATGTAAGCTATATAAAAGATGTATCGAACCCAAATCAAAATTTAAAAGATTCAATGTTTGAAATGTTTTTTCAATTTATAGGCTTTATATTTTTAATTCGTTTATTATTTATGTTTGGCAAAGGAACCGTAAGAAATCCTTTTTCAATGACTCAAGAAATTGGTAAATTATATGATTCGGATGTATCAACTAATATTACTTTTAACAATGTAGCTGGTGTTGATAATGCGAAAGAAGACTTATTAGAAGTAGTTGATTTTTTAAAAGATAAAGATAAATATATTGCGATTGGCGCGCGTATTCCAAAAGGTATTTTATTAATCGGACCACCAGGAACAGGAAAGACTCTTCTTGCTCGCGCTGTAGCAGGTGAAGCAGATGTTCCCTTTTTTTCATGTTCAGCATCTGAATTTATTGAAATGTTTGCTGGATTGGGTGCTTCGCGAATTCGTGAACTTTTTAAAAAAGCACAAGAACAAACTCCGTGTATTATCTTTATAGATGAAATAGATGCGATTGGTAAAAAACGTTCTAATGGTAGTGGAGAAATATCGAATGATGAGCGTGATCAAACAATTAATCAATTATTAACAGAAATGGATGGATTTGATGCGAATAGTGGTGTAATTGTAATTGCAGCAACGAATCGTCCTGAATTATTAGATGAAGCATTGATTCGACCAGGGCGTTTTGATCGTAAAGTTTATGTAGATTTACCTAATTTTAATGGTCGTAAAGCAATTTTAGATGTACATTTGAAAAATAAAAACCATAAATTAACTAATTTAGACAGTATTGCAAAAATAACGATTGGATTTTCAGGGGCTGATTTAGAAAATTTATGTAATGAAGCTGCTATATATACAGCTCGTAATGATCGCGAATCTATTTTACAAAATGATATGAATTATATTTTTGATAAAACAATATTAGGATCTATTAATAAAACAAGTATTATTTCTGATAAAAAAAAATTATTGGTTGCCTACCATGAAGCAGGACATGCATTACTTGGAATATTATTAGGTGATTATGATACTATTTCTAAAATTTCAATTGTACCTAGAGGTGAATCAGCGGGAGTAACATACTTTGAACCAAATGAAGAGCGTATTGATAGTGGATTATATACACGTGAATACTTAGAAAATCAATTAATTGTTATATTAGGAGGACGTATCGCAGAAGAGCTTAAGTTTGGAAACATGAAAATTACTACCGGCGCAGCTCAAGATTTTAAAGAAGCAACTGAGATTGCGACCGATATGGTTACTGAATATGGATTTAATGAAAAAATTGGACCATTAAATGTAAGTAATAATATTATAGGTGATGCTATATCACCCGAAATTGCGGAAGAAGTTAAGTATCTGATTGAGAAAGCTTATATAAAAGGAACAGAATTAATTGAAGCAAATGAAATTTATTTAAATATTATAGCGAATGGTCTAATTGAAAAAGAAAATTTAACTTTAGAAGATTTAATAATTTTATTAGAAGGAATTCATTGTGAATATTAATTATTTAAACGAGTTTATTTGAAAAATTAATAGATGCATTTTTCGTAAATCAGGATTACGATGTATTAATTTCATGAAATTTTTGGTTTTATCAATGAAGCTAATTTCATTAAAATTGACAGGTACTTTTATTGCGATAAATTGTGTATTATCTTTAATATGTTCACACACTTCTGATAATTCAATATCTGATAAATATAGATCAATTGAATCTTTGTTTTTATAATCTGGACCACCCCATGGAGGATCGATAAAAATCAAATCTTGATATAGTCTTTGGCAAATTACCATTAAATCTCCATTGTAAATATCTACATTATTTGTTTCTAATACTCGTAGATTATTTTGTAAATATTGATATCTATGAAAATCAATTTCAATAGCATTTATATTAATAAAATATTTTGAAAACGAATATGTATTTCCTCCAATACACGCTGTAGCATCTGTAATTGTTTGTACTTCTGGAATTAATCTTAAAATATCTTTTGATATACGATCTGCTGTATATTGATCAGTTACACTATAAAAAGCTTCAGCATCCATCTTAATATGTCGTCTTTTTTCTAATGAAATAAAACGAAATAAGAAATCTTTTTTATCTTCCATTATTAATTTATAAAATTTAAATTACACTTATATTTTATAAATTATCTCTTTTAAACCATAAATGTGTTAGTTTAGTTTAAGCACTTTTCAATCAATGCTCTTTCCTGACTTAAATCGTTTTCTTTATAATTTTTTATTTCATAATTTAATTTTTGTATTTTTAATTTTAATGATTTTTTATTTTCTTCTTCGATATTTAATGTATTTAAAATTTTATTTAATAAATTATTTTTTAAATAACTAATTGTGATTTGAATTTCATCTTTACAGTTCTTTTTCTCATTTTTTTCTTTAATTTGTTTACATTTCTCCATCAGGGATGTGTATTCTAATTTAATTTTATTTTTGATATTTTGTAATTCATTTTTATGTTTACTAATAATCTCATTTGATTCATTAAATTGTTTTGTTAATTTTTCAACCTCCTTTATTTTTTCAATGCTATTTGATTCACTTAAAGCGACATCTATGGTATTAACAATTGGATTTGCGAATTGTCTTATATCTTGTTCGCGATTTAAATAACTAATATATCCACTCATTAAATCAATTATATATTTAGGATTTTTGATCTCACCATTATCATTTAAATAAGCTTTTTGAAATTCTTCAAATGATGATTGTATTTGTTGATCGGGTAATTTTAATAAATTAATTAATTTTATCATTTGCATAGGATCATCTGTATACGGAGTTGCGGTCATTAATAATAATCTTACCGAATTTTCATTTGAAATATTATATGAATTATGTACAGCATTTGTTAATACATTAAAGTCTATTTTTTCACGAAAATTTAAATCAGATGATAATAATTTATGTGCTTCATCTATAATAATTAAAGTCTTTTTTAATGGATCTTCAATACCATTTCTTTGTACCATAGTGTCATATAATTTATTACGTTTTAATAATAAATTTGATAATTGTTTATATGTGATTGGTAACATCCAACGATCAGATATATACTTTAATGGTTTACTTAAAGCTTCATTTAAATTAAAATCAGCAGGCATATTTTCACGTAATATAGTAGAGCATACTTGTTGATACATATTTTTCCAAACGTCTCCTTTTAATGTATTTCGTGTTACCCATAAAATTGTATAACCCTCTTTTTCAAAGGATGAACTAGCTGTAGCAATTCCGCTACATGTTTTACCAGTTCCAGTTGAATGAAAAAACAACATACCTTTATAAATTGATGATGGTTGAAAATAATTACGTACAAAATCTTGTGTAGGTGTAAACTTTAAGTGTGCGACACCACCATTTGTTGATTCACATAAATTTTCGATTTTTATTTTATCCCACATTTGTTTTTTATAATGTAAATTAATAAAACCATGAAGTTCTTGATAATTCATTTCTTTTGTAGGAGGTTCTGGAGACATTTCTAGTAATAAAAGACGCAAACTAATATAATTTTTAATATTTTTAATTTGTTGAATATAAGGTTGGATCTTTGGTAATCTTTTTAAGACTTCTAATATTTTTGTTTCATTTTTCAAAATATATAAATCTGGCTGATGCCATGCTTTATTTAAACGATCACAATAGGCTTTTGAAGTTTCAATCTGTTTACATAAAAACCACTTGGGTTTTTTATCATTGATAGGATATCCATCTTTATTTATTTTAGAGCTTATAATTTGTGGAACCATATACCATACAAGTAACATAAATTCAGTAGGCATTGCTAATATTTTTCCTTTACATCCGTTTTTACAATTAAATGGACCAAATTTTTCAATTTTCTTACCATATTTATACGCGTAAGATAATGAAGTATCAACTGTTACAGGGTATTTATCCAATACTTCATTATATAGTTCTTTAAATATAGGGTTTTGGATATGAAGTTCTTTATTTAAATATAGATCTACAGAGGATTGAATTGCCCGCTTTTCAAGTTCTTTTGAAAAATTTATTAAGGCTGGATTGATATTGCTATTCTTTAAAAATAAATCATATAAATAATCTTCTTTATAAAGTTTTTTTAGGCGATCCGGCAATGATGTACGATATTTAAATATATAAAGAGGCCAGCCATTTTCTTTATCAAAATGTAAACCGGTTTGACCACACATTCTAGTTCCTCTCCCAATGATTTGTTTTTCATCCGCATAGGTAATCGGTGTTTCTAGAATATGTATATAGCGAATATCAAATACATCAACCCCTTCTTTAAATCCAGCATCTAAAATTAAAAATCGACACTGTTCACCATAAACATTATCTGGGCGTTGATTAAATAATTCTAACACTTTTCTACGAAAACGAATTCCAATATCTTTTTGATATAATTTAGTAGAAGTTAAAAGGGCAAGGTTTTTAGGATTTTTACGTATCGGTTGGTGAATTTCAAGCTTTGTATCATATATTAACGAAAATCCATTTGCGATAAATGCACTAGCGATACTTTTTGCTCCTCCATTCGTTTTTAAATCGGAGAAAATTAGATGTTTATACATACGTCCATCCTTACGAAGATCATTTGTATCTAATTCATTAATTTTATTAATAAGGTTATTTATTTTTGGTGAAAGAATGTGTAAATTCTTTTTAATATTAACTTGATTAAATTCAGAACTATCTAACTTATGTTTATTTTCATAATTTGACCAATTTTCTACTTCACGAATACATTTAGCTGTTTTATCTGTCTTTGACATAGAATGCCCTAATTAATCTTAATTAGATAATATAAAAATAAATCCATTTTATGTATATTTTTAACATCATTATAATTCATTATAATTCATGAGAATAATATAAACTATTTATAGTTAATATTTAAAGATGTATTCATAGTAAACTCAGGAAATGACAGTAATTCCAATAGGCGTACGGTGCGAAGGTGCCGCTTATCTTAAACGTAATGGTGAGCGTAAAAATGCATTTCCATTTGATTGGATATTTTGTAGTTTAGAAGTTGTTCAACACTGTATTGAAACTAATTTTTCGTATTTTTTAGATGTATCCCTTTATAAAACATTTGTGCATTCCGAGCATGGTATAAGAACACATCATTTATTATATGATGATATGAATCTTCGTGATAACATTATACATCATCATCATATTCATGCGGATAATGGAGATACTTTTTGTACATTTGTTCATCAAAATATGCTAGATGCTTTAACATATGACGCCTTTTATCGCCGGGCGCAACGCTTTATGACCACTCTAAAAGAAGCATCTGAGTCGTTACCAGTGACTTTATTATATGTGATGGAACATATATCTCCCGAAGAGATCGAAATATATAAAACAAAACTCATAGATTTTAGAGAATTTTTAAAAAAAAATTGGTCATTTGTTTATTTGAAAGTATATTGGTTTACAGCTCCAAATTCATTATCCGATTTTTTGTTTTAATAAATTATATAAAATATTTTGTTATTTATTAATATTATTTAATTCATGAGAATAACATAAATTATGGATAGTTAACGTTTCTGTTCTTCCTACACGTTGTGCTCTTCCAACTGCTTGTGATTTTTCATTTGGCATTTTATGATAAATAATAACATCAGTTGCTGTATTAATATCAATACCAAATCCAGCATAATTTGTATTTAATAAAATTACTTTAATATTACCTTCATTAAAATTTTTAAGTGTAGTCATCATATGCGACGTAGAACCTTTCATTTCACTATAGCTAATATGCTTTGAAGTTAATAAACTACATAAATGATAAAATTGCGAATCCATACGTGAAAATAATAAAAAGCGTCCTTCTGGTTTTTGTTCAATTATTTTTAGAAACTGTTCTTCTTTACTAAGTAATTGTGGGGCTGTTTTAATATTACGATTATTTTTTACAATTGCGACTATTTTATTACTATCGATAGGTGTACGACATTCAGGACAATGAATGACACTATTACGTGTATGTATACTACTATTTGCCCAATTAAATAAACATTTACCACATATAGTATGAGTGCAGTTTAAATATAATGGATTATCTAATAAATCCATACAAATTGGACATGTTTTAGATGTTAAACCACTTAGACGCTCTTGAAGAGATGAATAACGTTCTTTAAGTCTATTTAATTCTAATGTTACATTTTTTATTCGATGCTCGCGTTGATCTACGTCTAGCTGTAACGTTTTAATAAATTCGATTTCTTTTTCTTTATTATGAATATCTTTTAAAAAATCTTTTTCCACAGTTTCAATTAACGATGACTCAGTTTCTTGAATACCACCGAGTTCATGAATCGCACCTGTAATGTCATTAACATTAATTTTATCTAATACAGAAGCACTTACAAATCCTGTTAAAGCACTAATGTTTTTATCCATACGACATAAATAATAATTTTCAATTGGTTCTGGTAAGTTAAATGATTGTAAAATATAGCGAGTTTCATTTTTGATTAACATATAATGAATTCTTTCAAGATTCGTAAGTAATGAAAAATGATTATGAATACATCTTGTATGTGTATGATTTAGTAATTCAGTATAATTACTAGTAATTAACCATAGAAATTTAAAGTTTATTGCGGGTATTTTATAACTGAGTTCATGTGCTTCATCGATTATAATGCGATCAAATCCTTGAATAATAATGGGTGTTTCTAAGTTTCTTAGATATTCAAACCATACTTTTAAAGTTGTATTTTTAATAAGAATTAAATCATAAGATTCAAGAAAAGCTTTTAATTCTAACTCGGTTTGTGGTAAAACTTTACGAATTGTATGTAAAGAGTCAATATATAAATATTTTAAAGAAGTATCTTGTTCAATACTTTTTTTCCATTGAACATAAACTGGTCCTCTTGGAACAATAACAATTGTTGTATGAATATAAGAATTAATTGGTACCTTATATAATTTTTCTTGATGAACAGTTATATTTCCTGAAAAATATACACTTCCGTAACTATATATTTGGTGTGGATTACTATAAATCTGTTGAATTGGATTTGTTTGAATAATTGTAAGTGCGATTAATGTTTTTCCATACCCCACAATATCGCCAATAATTCCAACATTTGTATTCATTTGAAAATAATTTTGAAATGTAGGTATATTATTTGTAAATCGAATACTATTTTCCGAAATAGGTACATTATAATTAATATGTGGTTTCGATTCCATTTCAATACATTTATAAATTGCTGTTAATTGATGTGGCTTAAGATCCTTTAATATTGTTTCTGGCTGATTAATCGAAGGATCTGTCGATTTTAAATAAATTGAATAACAATGTGGAGTGGTCGATGCTGTCATTAAAAAATAAATCAATTTACCCTTTATATCTAATTTGTTTAGTACTATTTTTTATATAGCAAAATTATATTTTTTTGAAAATTCATCCTTAGATATTAATATACCTAACTCTTTTGCTTTCAATATTTTTTGTGTTTCTTCATTGGTATTAACTGTTATTACTAAAAATGTATTTTTTGAAATACTTGAAGATATTTTTCCTCCCATTTCCTCAATCTTTTTTTCCCATTCCTTATTTCTAAAGCCTGTAAAAACAATACTTTTTCCTTCAAATATTTTATCAACTACTGTATCTTTACTAACTTTTTTCTTTACGCTACATTTAAATCCTATATCTTTTAAAAACTTGTAGAACTTAGGTAACTCTAATAAGAATTGATTTGCTGTTATATCTCCAACACCTTTTATTGGTTTTAAAACTTTAATGGGTTCTTGTTTTAAAATTTCAGGATGTTCGTTTATGATTACTTGTAATTTTTTCAATCCAAAACCTCTTCCAAATAAATTACTTGCCGCCATTAATTCTTCACATGTTACGGTTTTCATACGCGCTTGAATTGATTTAATCATTTTTTCAGCACCTTTTTCTTGAACACCTTCTAGAGCTAATAAGTCTTTTTTTTGTATTGCTATAAATTTTGGAATTGTATTAATACCATTTTCATATAGTTTCTTTACAACACCACTTCCAATAAATTGAATATCTAATACATTTACAAAATTTTCTAATTGGCGTATTTTCATTTGATCATTATCTTGATCTTTACTGACCATAATATCAACACCTGACTCATTCCATTCATAGGGTATATCCGGCATACTCGGCATTCCATTTGAAGACTCTGATAGAATTCTTACAATATGTGGAATAACATCACCAGAACGTATAATTACTATTTTAGATCCTAATCCAATTTTATGTTGTTGAATGAATGCCGCATTGAATCCAGTTGCTTTTTGAATTTTTACACCACCAATATTTACAGCATTAAAATGAACTAATGGTTTTATCAATCCATGTTTGCTAACATTCCATTCAACATGAGATACCATTACTTCCGCTTCTTCGTGTGTTAAAATAGATTTAAATGCGAAAGAATATTTAGGATTTTTACCAGTGACAACTGGATGGTGTTCATTATCTCTTGCGACGATTCCATCAATATCATAAACAGATTCTTTACGACGACGGATTAAATAGTTTGATAAATAATCCATGGTCATCATTTCCTTATCAACTATATCATATTCTACAACATTGAAACCATTACCCTTCATAAATTCAAGACCCTCTTGAAACTCTAATTTTGGTTCTAATAATTCATAGGCAACAAAGTCAAGATATTTTGCGATAGATGGATCAATTGTTTTTGAATTTAAAACACCTGCCGCCACGTTGCGTGCGTTTGCCCCACGATGTTTTATTTTTTCCCAATTATCCTTTGATATAATAAATTCACCTCGCACCATTATAGGCGCATGCTCGAAATTCCAGCTCTTTTTTGTAATAAAGTTTAAAACACCTGTTACATTTTGACCATAGGCACCATCACCACGAGTATAAAGAGTTATCTTTTTATTTTTATCATATACAAATAGACCCGAATTTCCATCTAATTTATCGGTTAATACATAGGGTGGATTATACTTTAAAAGCCATCGTTCAAGTGTCTTAGGATCTTCACGAATTTTATCTTGAGAACCCATCCATATTGGTAACTTGACTTTTCTTTCTACGGGCGCACCAATGGTAACTAAAAAGGGATTTTTGGGATCTTTCTTTTTAAGATAATCTAAAATATAATCATATACGTCATCGCTTACAAGGGTAGTTTCTGTATTACGGTAATAGTAGTTAGCTTTATCTAAAAAATCAACAATTGATTGTACGGATAAAGTATCTAAATATTTTTTAGGTTTTTTTGTAAACAGATCTATATTAAATTCATTCATTTCAGTCATCTACTATTCTTATTATAATAAAAACTTTATATCTGTACTTTTATATTTTCTATTAGTTTTAGTTAAAGAATAAACCTATTAATTATATTAATAAGAGTTATGAATTATATACCACTAAATGTAGTACAATTTTTAATGAAAATTTATACACCTATTAAATATAAACAAGAACAATTAAAAAAATGGATGTATTCATTTATTCCAATGTATATTATTCAAGTTTTATATATTCCCGAAGAGTCAAGTACAGTTAAAAAACTATATAATTGTTCTGATTATTTTGCTTGGTCAAAACAGACAAATCGTATTTTTGCTGAAGGATTTTATCTATTTAGTTTTTGGGATCAGGATTCACATAGTATTCAAAAGATGATTTTACATTCAAGTCATATCAAAAAGGCTTTACATATTACTGATTTTGATTATATGTGGGGTTATGCGGATGATGCCCTTATTTATATTCTTAAAAACTATATTAAAACACATAGCATTCACGAATCAATGATCGATTTATCCATTAACAAACAAAGTGTATTTAAATCATTAAGTGATTACAAATCAAGTTTTGAAATTAGCAAAAATATTACACCAAGAGTTCTCTATTTAATTAATCAATGTGAATTAAATTTACCGATTGATGAAAAATTAGAAGACTATGATTGTTCTTATTTTACAGAGGAACTTGAAGAACGCCATTCTAAACTTGATGAATTTTTAGTAAAATAAAGTATGTGATTAAACCCATTATTTTTATCCCTTATCCTTAAAATAGAGGCTAACGGTCATGTTAAATTTACGATCCGAAGCGTATACTATACGGAATGGTGGTGAAGGACAATTTGAGTTCTTTTCAGATATATCCACGCGAACGTTAGAAACAGTTCGGATAGGTGAAGGTGCTGGAAAAATAAGTACAGGTTCTGGCAATGCATTTGTAGGTTATGAATCTGGTAAAATAAATCAAAAAGGGTCTTTTGGCGCATTTGTTGGTTTTCAAGCAGGGGCTTTAAATCAGAATGGCAATTTTTGTACATTCGTAGGTGCGTTCTCTGGTAAGGAGAATCGTCGAGGTGACGCAAATACATTTGTAGGTTTTAGAGCAGGTGAATTAAATAAGGATGGATCTGAATGCGTGGCAATTGGTGCCTTTGCTCTTCGAGAAAATTACTCTGGAAATCGTACGGTAGCTGTAGGATATCGTGCTGGAGAACGTACATTAGACGCTGATTTTAATACAATTATTGGTGCGGAGGCAGGACAAGACAATCGTAGCGGAAACTATAATACAATGGCAGGATTTAGATCAGGTCGAGCGGCTTTTCGTGGAAATGAAAATACATATTTTGGTGCGTTCGCTGGATATTCAAATTCTTTCGGCGATGGTAATGCTTTTGTAGGATTTAAAGCAGGTGAATATTTAACACTTGGAAATTACAATGTTGCTATTGGAGCATATGCTTTACAGAAGACTACATTTGGCAGTTCGAATATTGCGATAGGAGCTTTTTCTGGAACAACGGCAACTGGTTCAGGTAATTTATTCGTTGGAACTCGGGCTGGATCAAGTAATACAACTGGAAATAATAGTGTATTTTTAGGAACAGAAAGTGGTTCTATTGCGAATGGTAGTGAAAATGTGTATATCGGTAAAAGTGCAGCATCAAATATTAATGGAGATCGAAATGTAATTATTGGAGCATATTCTCTTATGGATTTTCAAGCAAATGGTACAGTTGCTATAGGTTATCGTATTGGAGAAAACTTTTTAAAAGGAAATAGTAATGTATTTATTGGTTATGAAGTAGATACACATAGTCCTTATAATTCATATGGTGTTGCAATAGGAACACGTAATGTTAGAACATATCATCATGCGATTGCGGTGGGAGAGAATTTAAATAATTCAGGACTCGCTTCAGTTGTTATTGGAAGAGATATTGTAAATGATGCTGAGAATTCAGTTTCCATTGGTAATGATATTGATATATCAAGTGTATATGTATTAAGTGATCCACTTGATTATCGCTCACCTGTTTCTCAGTCAAGAACATATGGATTATTTAATGTTCAAGAATTTTATTCAGATACAATTTATAATGGTACTCAAAGTAATACTTCCGCAACTTTTTCAGTTAATAATTTAAATATTTTTAATTCTGGAACAAATCGCCCTCAAGGATTTATCCCAAACTTTGAAACAAATTTAACAAATCTTTTTAAATTTCATGTAGGTTATCAAGGTGATATAGAATTAATTTTATCAGAACCGATAACTCTTAACAATATATTTTCATATATTAATAATCCAAATAATATACAAAAAAAGAATTTTGAAACGATTAATTTATCTACTGGTGTTGTTGAAATTACAGCTGAACAAAAAAAGACAAAACATAATTTTAATGTAAATTTTTTTATTCCTGAAAGTATTTATAATGAACCATACGATTCTAATATATTAATTGGTTTGATTGGTGTTAATTTAATACGTAAAGAAAATCAAAATGAACTCTTATATTCCTTTTACTACCCAAAAAGAATGCCTATTTATGAAATAAATAATGTACAACCAGTTGTTTTAACAAACAGTTTTGATTATATACGTACAACATGTAATATAGATGCTTGGGAGTTTCAATCAAATATATGGACATATGATTTATCCACAGATGGTTATGATACAGGACTATATAATAATACACTTTCAAATATTATTATAAAACAACCGAAATATGGTGTTATAAATCGTAATTTATTTGGAGATTCAAATATCCCATTAACATATTCAATTTATCCAGAATCTTTATTTGCTTCGAATGATTCATTGATTATTGCCTCTTCTCGCAGTATAGACGAAATAGATATATTATCTGATCATCCTAAACAAATTAATATTTATAGTTCAAATATTCATTATTTTAATAGCAATACCATTTCTTTACATCCAATTCAATCTATTTATTTGGATCAAAGTCATATTTTAAGAAAACCACTCTATTCTCCCACTCAACCTGTATCAATTAATATAGGACCGAATATTTCCCTAGAAAAATCAGGCGTTCCATATACAAATACGACTGTGAGTGCGCTGTATTCCGATTTTATACAAAAATTAATTACGATTCGACCAACCAATAGCAATCAAAGTGTTCTTGAAACAATTCGTATGACTGTTGGAGTAGACGAATATCCTTCTGAAGTATATTATGATTCAACTAGCAATTATTTGAAAGAATATGATCAAGCAAGTAATATATATGTTAATTTATTGACAAGTAATGTATTAGTTCCTGTTAATTTACCCTCTATTTCAATCGAGTCTATTTATATACGTAAACAACCTTCATATGGTGTTTTATCAATGGCAACTCCTGTAACAAACTTAAGTAACATTACTTATCAACCTTTACATCCTTATAATGAAGATACAGCCGATGTATTGATTAAATATTACGTAGGAGATCGTATTACTTATAAATTATTAAATATACTTTTCTTAAGAAATTCAACTCATTATTCTATTCCTATTTATAAACTTCATGAAACTTCTTTTGATACTGCGTTAGATGTTCAATTTACATTAATTAATAGTAAATACTCTTCAAACTTGCTAACAAATATATATAATGATCAATATATAGTATCTGTTGTAAATGGTGTGATACCTACTAAGATTGGTTATTCAAAACAATATACATGTAATTTAACAGAATATAACTCAAATACTGGATATGTATATCAATCAAATATTCAATTAACAGATCGCTTTACACGTATTGATTATGATAGTGGATTTATAAGTGCTCTAATAAAATCACGGATTCCTACACCGACCCCGTGGAATGGAATTGCTTGTAATATTTATTATTATCAGTATACTGGTATTAACCCTATTACAAACCCGATTAATAATGGGTCTTTTAATTTACATCGTTATTATTCTTATAATTCACTACAACAAATATATTATTTCTATGGACTAAATGCACCTTATTATGAATATGAAGAACTTGGACTGGGTACATCACATATATATTGGCAGTATATCAAACAAGTAAAACATGATACATATACTAAATACGCGTGTAATGTTGAGATTTTTTCATGTAATGAAACTTACTTTTTAAAAGATTATTATACACTAAACACATCTAACTATTTATTCCAAAGTAATGTTTCAACTGTTTTAAATTATGCCCCTACCTCAAATTATATTTATATTCCATCAACCAATCAACCACAAATAATGACTGCTACATCAAACTATGTGTACACCATTTTAACAAATAGTTATATACCCACATATTCTTTAAGAAATATTGATTTTTATCAAAAAAATGGACAATATACATATCAATCAATTAATAAATTTTTAAATATTATTGAAAAAAATAAAGGTATCACTACAAATTTTCACCAAAGCAATATAGACCGAGATCAAATTTATATTTGGCTCAGTTCAAATTTACCAAATAATAAACCTCATGAATATCATCGGCTTTATTTATCAAATGACCGTTCGATTGAATATAATCATTATAATAATATCGCATTAGATTCATCTCCTGGACAAATATTTAATTTTTCAGTAAGTAATTACTTATCTAAAACAATTGATGGTCAATCGAATGGTTTAAACTTTACCTCACAAGAATCTACATTTATCGCAATTCAATCAATTAATTCAAATATTTTTGTAAAACAATCAGAATCTAAATATGAAATGACAAATAAAATTCATTATCCAAATACTTATTTATTTATTCCATTGGTTAAAGAACCCATCAAATCACAAACACAACAACAACTACAAACCTTCTATGTATCAACTATTCAGAATAAAGCGAAAACTTTATTAACAGCCCCCTTTCAATATAATTCTTATTTATCTCAAAAGACCTATTTAAATACACGCTTAGCGGATTCACCCAATTATTTAACATCCAATAATTTACATTATTATGATAAGGCAATACCTTCTTCAAATTTAATTTATCATATTGTTTCTTATTGTAATGATATTTCTAGAACCTTATTTAATCAAGAGGATATTAATAATAAAAAAATATATGTTTCTCATTCAAATATTACACATTTTTCAATTCAATATGACTTATACAATCAAACAGACTATTTTACATCGGGTGAAATTCCTATCCAAACATATGGGCAAACTATTTTTCCTCCGCGTGATTTTTCATTAGTAAGTTGTAATGAAATTATTAATATTCAAGATATTTGCGAACATAATCGTATTGGTTCGTTTTGGAATTATATTGACCAGAGCTTAAACTATCAATCGAATATACAATCTAATGAATTAATTATTTATATAACAGAACAACCCACAAAGGGTTACTTTTATTCATCGAATACTGCTTTATCGTTAAATACAAATGTCATATCAAAAATGAATTATCATGATTTTAAAACACATAAGTTACATTACATACCTTATATACCAAATGATCTATCAAATGATTCATATAAGTTTTATTTAGAATACAATGGAGATATTTCAGATATTTATGAAACAAATCTTAAAAATTATTGGAGTCGATTTTCACCGTTTTTAGTAGATAGCCGCCCTTATAATAATACTTATATAATCGACACATCTAATATACCTAGATCATATGGTCTCATTCAAGATGGATACAATTGGTCTTGTAATGATACATATTTATTTATTAAAAATTATTCATTAGAAATTCAAAAAGAATTTAAACAATTTACAGGACGACCTTATTTTAAAAGCGCACAGATAACCGAAACGATTGATATTGGAGGATATTTTAACTTTAAACGTCTATTGAATACAAGTAATACAGTAAGTAGTAATTCAAGAGATTTACATTTCTTTGTGTCATCAAATCCTTCTTATGGAAAAATTATGAAGAAAAATGATGATATTTCATTACCTTATATAAGCGATCCTTATTTCACTTATTCTGATATTGTTGGAAATAAAGTATTTTATCATCATTATGGAGAAAATGAGATAACAGATGGATTTAAATTATTAATTGGATCCGCGAAATTAACAAATTCTGATGGAAGTGTTTATGATATATCTGAAATACCAATTGAATACAGTGTAAAAATTTCTTCAAAATCAAGTTTAATTAAAAACAATCCTGATTATATTTACAAAGAAACTTCGAATGAAATAATTAATTCAAGTAATTTAATAAATACATCTTTAATTGATATCAATAAAGGTAATGTAATTATTTATTCTACATGTAATCTAGATATTTATCGTAAAAATGGAATTCAACTTGAAAAAATAAATTATTTTACACAAGCACAATTAATTTCGAATGAAATTTATTATAAAATAAATTCAAACATTTTTAGAAATAATTCAAATTTAAATGAATCAATGAATATTCAATTTATTGTAAGTTCAAGCAATACTACAATAGAAGATATTGATCCTATATCAACATTATCTTATTATAGGGGGCTTTATTTACAAGAATGGGATGTAAATTTAAATAATTATGTATCTTCAAATATAATACAAAAAAATTTAAACTCCAATCAAATTGTTCAATATTATAAAAAATCTTATGATAATCAATATTTTAATTTCGATAATCGTCGTATTCAAATTGATTTTACATTAAATCCAGAACAACAACAATTATATACTGATACTGTATTTAATCATAAAAAATATTTAAATCAATTAGAAACCTTTAAGTTTAATTTTAATATATATGATCAATCATCGAATGTATTATTAAATGCGCATTTTACAAAAAATAAAGTAATAATTACAAATTCTATACAAACACAAAAAACATTGACAATTCCTATCATTATGAATGAACGAAATAATATAAGTTTTATATTAAACGATGATCGTAATAATAATAATTTATCATTTTATATAAATAATATAAATTATTTAAATGGCGCTGGTTATCCATTTATTGTACCCAATTCTAGTAATATTCGTACATTTGCTTTACAAGCAGATATTTTAGATCCATTTAATTATTATAATTATACATTAACATCAAATATTAGTAAAGATGTTTATTTATATTATAATCTTACAAATTTTACAAATAAATTAAAGTTTAATGATTTCAATATTCTTGTAAATACATATGATTTATCATCTCGTGATAATACTTCAAATGAAGAATATATATTTTCGTCTAATTTAAATAATGTCATTATTGGAAAATTATTAGATGTAAAAGGATTAAATAATATTTGTATTGGTCAAAATTTTAAAACGATTGGTACTGATTCCATTATTTTAGGAAATAATATTGGTGTGGATAATAGTTCATCTGGAACAAATACACTAAATGAAATTTTTCAATCCATTGTAATCGCAAATAATAGTTTTGTGAATTCTAAAGTACGTGATGTTATTGCGATTGGTAATAATATTTTAACAAATATTCCATTTGATTTAACCAACTTTTTACTAAAAAAACCAATTCTTATTGGAAATGATATAGGTATAGATCTTATAGATTTTCATATTAATATTCAAAATACGTTTTTAAAAACAACAGAAGCCCCTGTACCCGCAATTTATTTAGGTTCAACAGGAGATATTGTAGCAATTGGGTATTCAAATAATCAAAAATTTAATAATGATTATCAGCTTTATGTAAATGGTGGAATTTCTTATAATGGTAATTTTACAGCTTATGGATCATTAATTCATACACGAAAGATATTTGGTAATTTAATTTATACAAGTGGTACATCTCATACATGTACGATACGTATATCATGGACTAATGAACAACTTGATGACTATAATGCTTTTACAATTTCAGGTAAATTTCGTGGATTATTAAGTGATTCAGTTTATATTTATCGTCGATTTGAAACATGGGTAACACCTAAAAATGATGATATTACATCAAAACCTAAAGGATTAACTGATTTTGAAATTGCATCTTACGCAAGTGTAGGTATTACAGATTACGAACATTCTGTAGTTCGCTATGACACAAAATCAGTAAATTTAGCTATTGCTTGGACTACCGTAATAGATTTAAATGATATTGATAAAATGATAGCCCATTTAGATTTAGAAGTAGCGTATCCTCAAAATTTAGGAACATTAACCATGCAAATTTTATAAGCCTTAAATAAAGTTAAATGACGACTACGTCAATTGGATCCTCAGGACCATTGCGTTTTTCTACTTTAAAAAATGTGTTTGGAACGTCAGGACCTGTGAGGTTTTCAACCTTTAAACGAGATAATGTATATGTTCCAAATATATCCGCAAACACAAACATACCTACCACTTACACCAATTTACAACTGAAAAAGTTTTATAATACAACTGTTGTAAGAACCATCACACTTCCAAATGGAAATACTGAAACTTTAAATTTATTGACAACAGTGACGACGACGTTTGGTACATTAAACACCGCAAAAAAATATGTTAAATTAGTGATTCCAGCAGGAGCCGTGGTGGGTACAACAAATTCTGCTGTGGCAGCACTTGATATAGGGCAATTTCCAACAGGAACCATTATAGAAATTGAAAATAATGGTAGCATTCAAGGCGCAGGTGGATTAGCAGGTGCGGGTGGAACAGTATATGGTGCGGCAGCCAATACAACAGGAGGACCTTATTCGGGTGGAAAAGGCGGCGATGCAATCAAAGCTGATTATTCAAATCAAACAGTAACCATCACCAATAATGGAACCATCTATGCGGGGGGCGGCGGCGGCGGAGGTGGTGCTAAAGGCGCTCCTGGTGGGGCTGGAACAAATGGCGTTAAGCCTGGTACGTTTATATTCAATATATCAGGCTCCTATCCTTACTCTTATTGGAGAACGTACAACACAGAGGGGGCATATACTATTAAGCAACAGCAACGTGTTTATCTATGGTATGGTGGAGCAAACGGTTATTACGATACAATCACAGGTAATGACTCTTATATTACTGGAACCTATACTTCGCCGATGTTTAGAGGGAATTTTGTACAACAATTCGGTCCAGACGTACTGAGTGATGGCGTGACATATCGAACAATTAAAGATTACTATATTGCACAAGAAGTCTCAAGTTTGGGTGGTGTAGGTGGCGCCGGTGGTAATGGCGGGGCAGGTGCGAAAGGAAGAGGTTATAATAATACCACTTTAACAGGTAGTAGTGGAATAGTTGGTAGCGCTGGAACAGGTGGAGAAGGTGGTACAGCAACCGCAGGCGGTACTGGTAATACAGGTGTTAGTGGTGGAAATGGAGGAGCTTTTGGGGCTTCAGGTACAGCATCTACAGCAGGTGCCGGTACTGCCGGTTATTATTTGGTTAAGGGATCCGCTAGTGTTACACTAATTGGTGGTACTACTGCTGGATTATTGGCTTAATTTACCTCCTTCTAACACACAAATACGTTCTTCTAATTTTTTAATTGCTTCTATTAAAATAGGTATAATTTGTGTATAAACAACACCTTTATAGTCACCAATATCCGTTCGTATAACCTCTGGAATAATTTTTTCAACTTCTTGGGCAATAACACCAAAAGAAGCCTTATTGTTACTGACACGATCGTAGCGAACACCTCTTAAAGAATTTATAATTTCAATTGAATTTTCAATAGTTCTTATGTTGGTTTTATAACGTATATCTGAACCACCTACAATATCTTCTTGACAATAAATATCACCTCCATAAACGACTAATTTACCAGCCGTCATATTGGTAGTTCCAATACCTACATTTCCTAAGTTTCCAATATACATCGCAATACCGCTTTCTTTATCGTAAAATTCAGCTACACTATTATTTCCTGATTGGATTACTTTGAGAGCTGGACCCGTTCCGTCATTTGTAATCACAATTTGTTCTGTATTACTGGTAACTGTATTCATCGTAACAAAATCGCCAATTATAGAAATATTACTACATGTAATCGTACCACTTGAATAAATATTACCACGAACGTCTAATTTTTGAGTTGGATTAATTGTACCCAGACCCATTAATCCATCCACAAATACATTACTACATGTAATATTACCACTTGAATAAATGTTACCGCGAACGTCTAATCTCTGAGTTGGAGTATTTGTACCTATACCAATTAATCCATCCGCAAAAACATTACTACAAGAAAGCGAATCACTTGAATAAATATTACCACGAACGTCTAATTTTTGTGTAGGGGTATTTGTACCAAGACCTACATTTCCTAAGTTTCCAATATACATGGCAACTCCACTTTCATTATCATAGAATTCCACCACACTATTGTTACCTGTTTGGATGACTTTAAGAGCTGGACCCGTTCCATTATTCGTTATAACCATTTGTTCTGTATTGCTTGTAACTGTATTCATCGTAACAAAATCTCCAATCACTGATAAATTAGCACAGGTTAGTGTACCAGTCGTGTGTATATCTCCATATACATCTAGAGCATTCATTGGAATATGTGTACCAATGCCTAAGTTACCTTCTGTATAATAAATACCCCCATCTATATTGCTTGTCCATAATGAATCACCACTCAGACCAAGAACGATTCCATTTTTACGAATATCACCACTTAAATTTATATCACCAGAAATATCAACGGAATAGTTTGGTAAATAGGTACCAATACCTAATTTATCTGTAATGATTGCTTTTCCAACTATTTCTAATTTATTAAGAGGTTGCGTTGTACCAATACCTACATTTCCATTAGAATCAAGTGTTAGCTGTTCTAAATTACATGTATAAAAATGGAGACTACGATCGTTATTTCCAGGCGTATATTCCGCAGTGATAAATGTATCTCCAACAACATTTTTTACACCTCCTAAAGATCCCCATTGTTCCCCTGCACCAAATCCTTCGAATGTTTGAGTTTCTGTATTATAACGTATATAGCCAGTAACACCCTCTGGGCGACTTAAATTAGAACCTTTGGGTAATAAAATTGCGTTAGAAGACCATACTTCTAAAGAAACTATCGGATTGGTTGTACCAATACCTATATTACAAGAAACGATCATTGATCCATTAATATCAACAGTACTACGTGTTATATATGTACCAATTCCAAGGCGTTCTCCATATATATTTTTACTTACAAAATCACTTGCCTCACCTAGCACGGTTGATAATTTAATTCCACCAGTAGTAGCATCTTTTTGAATGAGCGCACCATTTAGATCAATTGTATTTCCCGATAAATAGATATCTCTCCAGCGTAAATTTGAAGTACCTAAATCATAAATTAACGTGGTTTCTGGTACGATATCTCCTTTAACAGCTAGCTTTCCGAGTGATATATTTGAATGACCAATGCCTATGTTGCCATTGCTTCCAATACAAAAATATATATCATTATCTTGATATATTTCCATAATGTTATTACTACTATGTTGTCTAATTTGTACTGTTGGTCCAGGATTATAATTATCTAATGATATTTTACTGGCCACGTCATAATTATAAAAAGATATTACGTTACTTGTAATATAATTGAAATTAATAAGATCATCATTTACAGTAACAATATTACTACAGTAAATCGTTCCACTAACATCTAATTTACCACGTGTAAAGGTCGTTCCAATTCCAATATTTCCAATTAAATATACCATATCTTTTGAATTAATTTCTTCAAATGTTCCAGAGATATTTGAAAGTCTCGCACCATTACCTTCAAAATCTATAGCTTTTATTTTTCCAATGACATCAAGAGCAGAACGAGGTTGATAAGTACCAATGCCAATATTTCCAGCATTATAGTAAACCGATTTATCTAATCCACGATCCCAATAACTATAAATACTTTGAGTTGAATAGCCGCCCAAAGTTCCTTCTACTTGTTCTAATGTAGTGGGCCAGAATGTAATATCAACTACATCATTTGCTTTTGCTACACTGGTTAATGTAATATTGAAAAATGTTTTAGGAGGTTCATATTGATTGCTGTAAGAAACTACATAATCTTTTAGATTACTACTAAAATAAGCCAATTTATAACCATTTAAATAAACTTCCACATTATCATTACTCGCTGCGTATAATCCAGTTGTTTCTACCATAAATTCTACATCCGCACGATCTTTAACAATAAATGTTTGATGGATGGGAGGAACTTGTAACGGTTTTTGATAAATTGATTCACTGGTCAGTAATAAATCTTCCGCAATGATTTTACCACGAACGACTAATTTTTCAAGAGGTGCAGCTTCACCAATACCTACATTTCCATTTCCATCAATAATATTAACAATAGATGTTTCATTGCTACGAAATACAATATAAGGATCGTAACCTCTTTGAATCAAATTAATACCCTCTTTTGTACCTAAATTATCAATAGTTAAATGATTTAAATTACTAGCTGTAAAACTTAAAATTTCTGCTGTTAATGTACCACGAATTACAGTATTACCAGAAATAGTAACACGATAATTTTCTTCAGGTTCTTGAGTTCCAATACCGATACGACTATTTTTAAACACCAATACATTTGAATTTACAACTTCTTCGCGATTACGAAAGGTATGTTTCTTCGATGTATAGGGTAAGTTTTCAAATAGCACCGATTGTACCATTGCTCTATTTCAATGCTATACAAAAATAATACTTTTTCATATTAGATGAAACCGCACTTTTCTTTAAAATTCATCTATATGATTATACTTATCACTATGTTTACAATAATACATTATATTATATCACAATATGGTAAGCATTATAATATTGGTCAATTAACATTTGTGGATAGTATCTATTATACAACCACTTCTGCGGGAATGATAGGGTTTGGAGATATATATCCAATATCAAATACATCTAAATTAATTATTGCCGCACTTATTTTAGGATTTTTATGGATATTATTTATGTAGTAAAAAAATCAATTTGACGCTTTGTATGATTTGGGTAAGCGAACCATCCATAATGTTTTAATGAAGCATCTAATAATGCATAAATTTTACCATCCATTGCTTTCCATAAACGACAAAATCCATAATCTTCACTTTCAAATCGCTTTGTTTCAGGATGAATTTCAACGGGAAATAAATTATAAAAATATTCAGAATTTGCTCCCATATAGCCATCAATATCATTTTTATAAAAACGTTCTGGATATTGTTTTATCATTAAATCAATGACGTTTCTTTGAATTAAAAGACAACCGGTTGTACAATAATCTACCTCCTGTATGGGTCCTGATTCTCCAATTTTCAAATGAATCGAGGCATTTGTACACAGCTCGAATGGATTTTCAGGAACTGGATTTTGTGAGAAAACCTTTTCTAATTTTTGTTGATTTAACCATTTTTGAGCATAACCGATCCCGATTACTTCTTTATTCGCTTGGATTAATTCAATGATATATTTTACATCAAATTCTATATCGGCATCTAAGAATAATAAATGCGTATGTTCTGGATCCGTCATAAAATAAGCAACCGCAGCATTCCGCGCGCGATTAATTAAACTATCGAATGTTATTGGAAAAATAGATGCTGGAATACCCATTTCTTTTAATACCAATATCAATTTCATTAAAGAAAACATAAATGATGTATGACACATATGATTATAGCATATTACTGGAATAAATAATTTCATTTTAAGCTACTTTTAAAGTAGACTATTTTGTTTAAACCAATAATTTTACAAACAAAAATAATATAAATAAAAACAATAATATATTAAATTAAATAATTAAAGTTTTTTCATGTCCCACGCGAATGTCGCAGTTTACATAGATTGTATAACCGGCTTTTTGAAGACCACGGCAAAACGCTACATCTTCAGAACACATATCTTGCATAACTACATTACCACTTTCATTTTTGATAGTTTGTAATTCATCCCAAAAGTAAGGGTAACTCATATCTTCAATTACACCATAACGGCATGCGAAAAATCCCATACCATTGTAAACAACTGGCATAAATTTTTGTTGTGTTTCCTTTTTATAGTTTTCAATATCTTCGGGCTTTAGGAATTGAAAAGTACCATTTTCTTCAAAGAATTTTTCATCCCAGTTGGAAATGCATGGGAAGTGTGTAAGATCCGCCATCATATAAAGACCAGATACCACTGGATGGATATCAATATTTTCAATAATTTCAATTACTTGTTCAGGTTTGAATATAACATCAGAATCAATGCTAAACCATACATCATATTTAAGCTTTCCATCAAAAGGTTTTTGGTTTGGACCACGGCGAACATCTAAACCAAGGGTTTGCATACGTGAAAAACTTACAAAACTAGAATAACGGTTTAAAACAACTACTTCATAGTTACGTTTCCAAAGTGTATCCATTACACGTGTCCATGCCATTAAAAATGTTCCAGAATAATGGTTACCTGGAAGAGCAATTACAATAACTTTCTTAGGACTATTCTCCATAATAAAAAATATATAATAGCAATCTTTAAACCAATTATTTTATATTAGGTTGAAAACAGTTAGGAAAAAATATACTTAACAAATAGCAGTTATTATGGCAACCGGACGAGATATCTTAGGTGGTCATATATATGACATTTTGTCGTCATCTTCTCCTGAAATATTTACTATTGGAAACACATCCAATGATGCTTATATGCGTTTTTATGATTCAAATATACCACGAAATGGAGTTGTTATGGGTTTGAGTAATAATGGTTTTATATTTTATCGTGATAATACAAGCAATTTAAATGTAGGTATCAATACAAGTCGCGCCCGTACAAATTTAGATATTGAAGGAACTACATCATTGAATAAAATAACGACATATCATACTTCATCGAATATTTATATATTAGAAAATATTGTATTATCTTCTAATTTAATTCAAAATTCATCAACATATGTTGGTCTTGGAACAACCGCGCCTACAAAAAAATTAGATGTCCGCGGTGATGTTGTTTTTAGTGATCGCCTTTTTCATAATAATGAAGAATATCGTGAAAGTCAGTTTCGCTTTTTACAAGGATCCAATTATACATCAAATATAAATAATTATACATTTTCTAATATTTATTATTTGAATTCTGTTGGTATTGGTACTGATTCATCCAATGAACTAACAAATTATCAATTATTTGTCCAAGGTAATTCAGCTTTTGCTGGTAAAGTATATGCGAGTGATTTCATTAGTTATGGAGGTGTCGCAGCAAATAGTTTTTTACAAATCGAATTATATAACTCTGGAAATGAACGTTTAAAAACAGTTATTACAAATGATACAAATGTTACTAATCGTATTTTGTATAGTGTAAAAACACGTCCAGGTCGTTATTTATTATTCGCAAATATACCTTATCGTAATCTATCTCCTTATATTTTTATTGATAATCAAAATTGGGTGGAAATATGTCTATACCGCTTTAAAAATCCAGATACATTCACAAGCGATCAAGACCCTTTTTCATTAATTACTATGGAAGTTCGTACAATTAGTCCCGGTATTTCAACACAAATGATTGAATTTTTTGTGGACTCACTTGCCGATACCGACTATATTATTGCTGTAAGAGGTAAAGGTCATGTACTTGAGTTTGGTAGCTTAGAAACATCTGGATTACAAGTTATTCCAATTAAAGGAATTGGAAATGATGATTCATTTACTGTTCGTAAGGCACTTCAACCAAGTCCAATTCGTTACACAAAAGTTATTACAGCACCTACAACTGATTTTGATTTCAGTACGGCTGGACGATATACAGTAGAAGCTAGTAATGTAGATGTATTTATTAATGGTACAAAATATATATATGAAAGTGATTTAGTAAAAGATTATGATATAACATATAGTTACAATTATACTGAAAATCGTACAACTTTTAATTTAACTTTAACAGAACCTGTTTTAACAGAAGATGTTATCCATTTAGCTATATGGCCTTACGTTACAGCTGATACAATATTTTCATCGGGTTATTATTATCAAAATATTGTTGCTTATCCTTCGCAATGGTTAAATATATTTGATGGAGGTATACGTTATCCAAAACGGGTTGTCATTGATGGGGATTTAATTGTTCGTGGAAATTTTATTGGCGGATGTAATACAGATCTTTTTACAGCTGGAGCAGATGTGGGTAGTTTAAGTATTACATGTAATGTTATTGGAACATTTAATATTATTGATGGAGCAATTAATACAGCTAAATTAGGTATTAATTCAATTGTTAATGAAAAAATCGTAGATAATAGCATTTATCCTACAAAACTTAAAATGAAAAATGAAATTTTGTACGTGGGATGTAATTATGGTGAAATGGATGGAGGATTATTAGTCAATCGTAGAGGAATTATTGTTGAAGGTGATATCTATATTACAGGACAATTATCTGCTTCTAATATTGCTGGTAGTAAGGAATCCTTAGCTGATAATAGTATTGAAACTCGTAAATATAAAGATAATTCAGTAACCTTTGAAAAATTAGCATTTAATATGATTGATAATATTAATTTACGTAATAATATTATTGCCACTCGTAATTTAAGAGCGAATTGTGTTATCAGTAGTAATATTTTAAATCAAAATGTAACCTTTGATAAATTGGCGATTGCTTCTATTTATAATAGTAATATCGTTGAGGGTACAATTACATCAAACGAAATAGGCAATTTTTCAATTACTACAGAAAAATTAAATTTATATAGAAGCAATTTAGGCATTGGTCTTTCAAATCAAGAAGCTCTTGAAAAATTACATATAATAGGAAATTTGTTAGTAGATGGTAATATTTTAAGTGCTCAAAATAATATTAATAATATTGGATCCAGTTTAAAACGATTCAAAGACATTTATTTAGCGAGCACAGTTAATATAAATAATGTTAAAATAGAAAAAAATAATTATCCTACAGATGCTGGTATTAATGTTATAAATGTAATTTCAGGAAATTTTGCTAAATGTAAAGTAGGTAATTTAATTACAAGTAATATAGGTATTGGTACAGAAACACCTCAACAAGGTCTTGATTTGAATTATGGTAATATATGTATTCGTGATGGGTCTTTAGGAATAGGAACAACCGCGCCTCGTTTTACGATAGATGCTTTAAATACAAACGGAACTGGATCTACCCTTATGATTGGAAATATAGGTATTGGTACTACTTCTGTATATGAAAATACAACTTTATCTATATATGGTGGTTTATTTGTAAATAATCAATCAAATAATATTTTATATAAAGATTCTATTACGGGTAGCATAGGTATTGGTACAAATATCGCATTTAGTAATTTAACAATATATAATAATAATATTGCCATTGAAAATAGTAAATTGATTATAAATAATGGATCAATTACATTAAATAACACTTATGATTCAGCGTATACATTTAATTCAGCTGGGTTAACAAAATTAGAAGGAAATACTTATATTATTGGTGATATACAAACATGTAACATAACTACATATAGTTCAAATACTAATATTGGGACTGATAGTATACCATATAATAGTATTTATTTAAAAGAATTAAATATTAAAACGCCAGACGGTAAAGTCAATTTTAAATTAAATGATACATCTTTAAATAAAGGCGACGGATATATATCAATAGATACACCGACTTCTCAATTTCCATTATATATAAATCGAAATGTAACTGTTGCTTATATGGATGCTATAAATTTCTTTCCTTATCGTAATTTTATTATAAATGGAGATATGACTATTGAACAACGCTATTATGGATCTAATATATTTATTAATCAAAATACGTCAATGATGCAAAGTTTTTGTTTAGATCGCCATTTTACAGATATTCAAAACTCAACTGCTGTATTAAATATTTCAAAAAGTAATATTTTTTCAGCCAATTACTTTAATTCAAAAGTAGGTGTTTCTACATCTGTGATTGGTGTATCTAGTTATCATTCTATTTTAAATCATAAAATTGAAGCAAATATTACTAACAAATTATCATGGGGAACCTCAAATGCAGCTCCTATTACAATTTCCTTTTTACTAAAAAGTGATGTGATTGCTAAATATTATTTATCTGTACATAATCACAATAAAACTCGATCAATTATTCGTGAAATAGATGTTACCCAAAATGTATATCCAGAACGTTACAATTATATTATTAATGGTGACCTTTACGGAGATTGGAAAACAAGTAATGATACAGGTATTTGGATTCAATTAAATACAGGCATTGGAACTAATTTTTTAATAAATTCAACGGAATCTAATAAATGGTTAAATACAACACATTATGCGATTATTGGAGGAAATCATACAACTTATATTGGAACAATTAATACAAATTTTTATTTAAATAATTTACAAGTTGAAGTAGGATCATTATCAACTAATTATGAATATAGACCCTTTTACATTGAACTTGATTTATGCAAACGCTACTTTGAAAAATCATATCCTTATGAAATAAAATTACAGACAAATACAAAAGATGGTATGAATATGGTATTTTTCCCATCTACTGTAAATGATACAGTTGCCGGAACTATACCTTTTAGAGTTTCTAAACGTACATCAGCATGGAACGGTGTATGGTATTCCCCTACAACTGAAGCTGGACGTTTAGGTATTCGTTCAGTTACATCACCTTTCAATGCTTCATTATTTATCAATAATCCAATCTATTATAGTACAGATGGTACTTTATTTGCTGAAAAATCTCAAAATAATTTTAGCTATCATTTCAATGTACCCACGCAAGCAGCGCGCAATTATTGTTTTCAATGGTCTGTTGACGCAGAATTATAATACATTCCATAAATAAGAGTTACACCAAATATAAATGGTATACGCCCGTTTCGATCAAGCATCTGAAACAATTACTTTTGAATATGATACACGTGTATTAAATCATTTATCTGCTGAAAAAATATCCATTGGAAGTAATATTCGTAGATATCCACTTGAAATTTATAATACTTCTAATTTATATCAGGACAATCGTATTTATTTAGAACAAAATAATAGCAATGGTGATATTGGATTATTTTTACAATCTCAAATAGAAAATAATAAACGTGCTGTATTTTTTGGTATCGACAATACACGATATGGTAGTAATGCGTTTATTAAAACATCCAACTGCGAGTTTTATATTGCTACTAGTAATATGGAATGTTTACGTATTAGTAACCAAGGTAATATTGGTATTGGTACCACAATTCCACGTCAATCACTTGATATTTTACAATCAGTTGTTATCGGAAATAGTTTAGGTATTGGAACAACTATCCCCCGTCAGCGTTTAGATATTCAGGCTGGTAGTATGATTATGTCTGGTACAGTTGGTGTAGGAACTACTATTCCTCGTCAACGTATGGATATTAATAATGGAAATTTAATTATTTCAGGAAATATTGGTATTGGTACAACCATCGCAAAAGAAAAATTATATACAATTGGAAATAGTTTATTTGAAGGTTCTCTAACACTCGCAAATCCAACAGACACAACACGAAAAATAACATTAAATGCCTATAGTATTGTTGGAACCAATTTAACACTTAATTTACCAAATGCGAATATAAATTTATTAGGAGGTCAAAATAAACGTCTCGGATCTGTATTAACAATTACAGGAACCGTACCTGTCAATCCAAATATGTCTTTTTCGTTAGAACAAAATATTATTTATTCATTTAATTATATATTATATCATCAAGCAGATACCATCGCAGATGGTATTTCTATTTCTGTAGAATACTCCGGCGTTGCTTCCTCAATGGTTTATTCAACAAATATATATACTGGATCTAGTTCAAATATAGTAAAAGTATTTACAGCGTCAGGTGGCATTTTATCCACAACAGGTGTAAGTGTTGAAAAAATTAATTACCCCATTTATATTCATGGAACTATTTCTACATCTATTCAAGGAACATTGCGTCTTAGTGTAGCATGTACGCAAACTTTAGGATCTATTCAGATCATTGCTGGTTCGCATGGAACTATTCAAGTTATTTAATAATTATTTTTCTATTTTTGTTTTAATTTCATCTAATTGCGTCTTTAGTTCTTTAATACCTTCCACAATTAAACCCATTAAATTACCATAAGCAAGACCCAATACACCATCATCTTTTTCAGTTACAGCCTCTGGTAATATTTTTTGAACCTCTTGCGCGATAAGACCCGTTTGACGTAATTCTTGATTTATCTTAAAATATGTATAACCGGTTAGCTGGCATATTTTATCCAATGCTTGTTCAATTGGTTTTAAATCACTCTTAATACGAATATCTGAATCTTGAATTGCATTTCCATGACATATTGTATCTCCAGTAACTTCAATATTTTGATAACAGTACACATTACTATTAAAATCCGCAACACCATCAACACATAATGCTGCTTGTGAAATGTCTGATAATCTTAATTCAGTACGACCTTCTACGTGAAGTGCTGCTGTAGGCATTCCTGTACCAATACCTAGATTACCATACGCGTCAAACACTGATTTCGTAACACCATTTGTTTGCATAACCCAGTGACAATAAGCTTCATTCTTTTGATTGGTTATTAACACATGACGATAACGATTTTCATTAATATTTACAATAGCTGTTGTTCCAATATGATCTTGATGACCATAACCAATATCTAATGCACCAGTAGAATTAATATGATAATCAAAAGCTCCTCCTATTTCTATAAAATCAGAACCTCTAATTTGTAAAGCATGTCCAGCACCATCGGATTGAAGGCTTACCGTTGGAATATTACTATTGCCATAAATATGTAATATACCAGAAGAAGCTTCTGTCCCAATGCCAATTGTATTTAAGCGAGTATTTAGAACAATTGGTTTATATGTTTCACTTAATCCTGTAGCTGTATTTTTAGTTACAAAATAAGGAACTGTACTGGATTCATCTTTTGTAAAGATCGTATGTTCTACATCAGAATGCTCCAATTGTAGCGTTTTACTTACTAATCCTACAAGTGAATCATTTGATTGATGGTTAAATTTAAAAGCACCTTCATTTGTTTTCTGAATACATATGTCATTTACATCAATTGTATTTCCTGAAATATATAGATCTTTCCATCTTAAATTACTAGAACCCAGATTATATGTGACATTACTTGACGGCAAAATGTCCCCAATAAACGTGGAAATACCATTGATTGTTAGTGGACTAATCGCAATTGTTGTACCAATACCTATGTTACCATTTTTATCGATAATAGTTCGCACTGTTTCATTAAAACATTCTAATATATTCGCATTGGATGTTGCTAAGCGTAAGACAGTTGTATTTTCATTGTAAAGATGAACATGAGCTCCGATGGTTGTTGTACCAATACCTATATTACCATTGCGTTCAAATGTCATACGCGTAACACCATTGGTGCTCGTATTTAGATTTAAAGAAGCATCTAAGAATAAACCTGTATTGGATGTTTCACGGAAACTATAAGTAGGTAAGAATTGAGATCCATTATTTACAAAAATGGCACCATTTGCTTCAATTGCTGCTCTGGGATTTTTAACACCAACACCAATACGTCCATCTTTATCAATAACTAATTTTTCAGATTCATTTTGTATCAATCGCATGAGCGCGCCAGTACCGGATTGTTTTAATAATAATGTAGGCATTCCAGCATCCTCATTATATACATGGAATTTAGCATCTGCGAATTTAGTTCCAACGCTAATACCTTTCTCTGGTAATAAATAGAGACTTGTATTACTATGACCTATTGTAGAAGTACGTAAATATATATTAGGATCTAAATTTTTATCCATACGAATATTTGCATCCAATGACATATCAAACTTATTTTTTTCAACAGGAGTCCATTCTACTACACGTAAGAAACCAACGTGTTTATCATTAAATTCACGTGTATCGTAAATATTATTACTGTTGTATTCTAAAATAAAGCTTTCATTACTGGATGCTAAACGATAAATATGACGGGTATTGTCTTCCTCTCTATTACGGAAATGAATTTGAGCTTCCGGCAATTCAGAATCTAATACCATCATATTTCCATCTCTTCCACTTGCCATATAAAACAAGTTACTTGTAGCACCATTATGGTTAAATACAATACCTCCATTTTTTGAAACTTCAGGAATCATAAAAATATTAATACCGCGAATAAATGTACCTAAATCTGCTTCAGCATCACCCGCCGAAAAAATTTGGCGACCATTTAGATATATATCACGAGATACGTTTAAAGTTCCATTAATACTTACATTATAACGACTGTCCGCTTGTTGATGAATACCTAAAGCTGTGTTGGATGTAAAATGAAAGAGTGGCTTTTGACCAATGCGTATATCCTGCATATCTAAATAGAAATTATTTGAATAAGCATACATACGGAAATCTGTAGCATAATCCGCACCATATTGATTTGAACCACTTTGGAATAGCAATTGAGGTTTCGCTACTGCTGGATCTGATTGTAACATCCGAATAGACCCTAATTCTCCTGTAGCAATATCAATCGCAAATGTAGGCTCTGAATGACCAATACCAAAGCAACCATTTTTAGCAAATGTAAACAATTCTTTATCTAATGTTGAATCTTTGTAATATAAACTGAGTTTTTGTTCATAACTTTCTTCAGGACCCATTAAAGCCCATTGATATTTATCGGATCCAATTACTTTTTCAAATGTCATACCAGCACCTGCCCCAGGAGAATCAACATTTGTACGTTTTGTTATTTTTAATAGATTGCTACCCATCATATAATCTGTAAAAATCTGTACTTGAGCTGAAACAGGTTGTGTTGTTCCAAACCCTACAGAGTATCCGCCAATACCATCATTTTGAAATGCGAATAAAGGTCTTGATCTGTTTTGATTTGTAAAGAAAGATAAATCATTGTATTCTGTAATACCAAAATTTAATACAACATTTTTCTTAATACTTTCTAATTGTATTAATGCTGTTTCCCCAATAGATGTAAATTTACTTACTAAATAGGATGGATTATCCGCACGTTGTAAAACATTTAAAGGTGAATAATAAATACTTGATTTATAATTATTTAATTGTTCTTCATCGTATCCTATAAATATACCTTTTGCTTGAGACTGATTTGGGTTTATTAAAATATCCGCTCCAGCAATGAAAATATCATCTGGATTATCACTTGGGCTATATTCTGCTTGACTATTTGTAATTTGAATACCTGCCGCATTGATTTTATATTGTCCAGTTACATTTATATCTCCAAACACTTTCATATTACCATTTACAAGTAACACATCAGTATCATTTGTTAATAAAGAATGATTTGAATTAATTATCATTTGATGTTGAAGACCTTTCTTTAAAATAAGGGGTCTGTTTGATGAAGATGTATAGATTTCATTCGAGTTTCCATAATAAATTTCTAGAATATTTTTCATATCTTGAAGATGGAACATATAGTTATGAGACATACCCTCCATCTGTAAAATCGTACTGGGCGTGTAGTTTCCTTGAGATAATTTTAGAGAGGTTGCACTCGACGTATCTTTTAGATGTAGTGTTGCTTCAGGCACTCGTAAACCAACACCCACTTTACCCATTGAAAAGCGATCTTCTACTGGAGGTAAAGGCTTATTACGGAAAGAACGTGGTTCATACCATGGAACAAACTTATACCCTTCCTTTGTATAATATCCATTCAAAGACATTACTTTACCACCTACCACTAAGCCATAGTCAGACTGAGCAATTGTATTAATGCCTACATGGGGCGCCGATTCATCAAAATATTCAATGCCATCATATATATTTGGTCCAGCATCTATGAAACTATAATGACGAGCTTTCCATAGACCTAATTTAATGGGATCTAACAAATCAGCTCGTTTAAAATACATGTCACCATCTACTTGAATATTACCATGAACATCAAGTGCTTCTTGTGGATTAAATGTATTAATTCCTACACGTTTTCCTGTAAATACACCTAATGTTGGCGCATTGCTATTTTCAATCTGAAATGTTGAAATGGTACGTTCATATCCAGCATAGAAATAGATATTTTGAGGCGCATAGTTATAAAACTTATTATAATTTACATCCGTCGGTCCAGGTGTAACAAATACCAAACTACCATCTTCACGGCGATCTGGATGAACATTTGGATGTCCTATATAAGCTGTACGATCTAAACGTTCATTACGATCTGTTAATTCTATTTCATAAATACTTGAATCTCTTTTACGAACAACAAATTGATGATTTACTTCATCTCTATTTGGAATAACTCCGACTCCCATACGTCCTACGGTAGCAATCCCATCACCAATATAATAAATATTTGAAAAGGATTGTTCTGGGAAAAAGCTAGAATCAAACTGAATCATTGCCCATTCATTAGATCCCGTTTCTGGATTGGTACGTTCTTTAAAGAGATTTGCTTTAAAATATATATTATTTTGTACTACGACGTTATTGCTAAACGATCCATTATTACGAATATAAATATTTTCACCCTCAAAGTCACCCTCGTTATATACATTTCCCTCAATATAGAGATTGGAAGTGGTTTTAATATTTCCATTTACAAGTAGGGCAAATTCATCGACATTACATGTCATAATGGCAACATTAGATCTGAATTCAAAATAACCTCTTGAAAAATATCCGGGAATAATATTACAGGCATAAATTGTTTCACCCAATTTACGTATAAATAATTCATCCAAATTTTTAGGGGTACTGCTTTCATAATCATAAATTAATATATTACTCGCATACATTGGACCTTCGACATGTAATGACATGGGTTCATACACACTTGGATAAACAATTGAATCAGGATATTGTGGATTTGTTTTTCTTAATATATAGGGAATCTTTGGATTAAAACTTGTACGAATACCTACATTTCCATTTTCATCTATATTTAAATGGGGTGCTTCAAATACATTTTTATACTGAGGTGTATCAGTGGGTTCATTTTCAACCCATTCATCGTATTCATTTGAATAAGAACGATAATACAATGGATCAAAGTATGATTTCTTACGTCCTACATGAAATTCGAAAGGTGTTTTTTCAGATGTATTCAATATGATTGGTGAATTTGATGCACTTCCTAAAATTGCTGTACGGAATTCACTAAGTTGACGATTTTCAATGGATAATTGCGCTTTATTGATATCTTTATTTGACGGTTCTGCGATATGTAATGAATATTGATTTTCATTTGCATCTTCGTAATTACCAATATTTATTTTTCCGTCATAGTAAATATTATTATTACCTGCCCAATTCCAGAAATTACTAGTACCTCCTAAAATATTACTACTATTACTGCCAGCAATAACACCTGTAATAATTACATTTCCATCAATATAAACTGTTCCATGAAGTTGAACAGGATAATCGTTGCGATTTTGTCGTCTATGATCTAAACTGGTATTTACAGCAATACCATCTTCATCAACAATTAATGAATATGTATTACTTGTAGATCCATTTTGGTTAACATAATGTTCACCAACAATCATATATTGAGACGTATCTAAGTTTAAATTATCATTCATTTTTTGAGAAATATTAACACCCAGCCGACTCACCTTTAGTTTACTAGGTCGATAGGTATAATACTCTGGATTTTTCGTTGACATGTGTCAGAACCTCTGTTATTTGGTCAGAGAATATATTGTTTAAGCAAAAATTTATTATAATAAAATATAAATATCTAAAAATAATAATTTAATAAAATGTTATAATCGCCATACCATTTCCACCTGAACCACCTGATCCACTTCGCGATGAACTGTCTCTATTTGTTGAATTTAACACAGAAGTAGTTAATGAAACAGCACCGCCACCGCCCCCTCCGCCCCCTGGATTACCTCCATTATAGCCATTTCCTCCATTTTTTAGATTTATAGTTGAACTAAGATTATAAATTACACCATATCCACCCGCCCCACCAGATCCTCCTGATTGAGTACTTTGAAAATCAAATCCTTTATAACCATAGCTTGATAAAGTATCGCCAGACACAGTGTCTGGTGTTGAACGTAATGTAGATGAACCTGATAAAAAAACATATGGCTTGGTTGAATATCCACCGTATGTTCCCAGTACAGATGTTTGTGCTACGTTTGCTGGAACACCTGATCCGCCACCGCCGCTACTTGCCGCTAATGAAACTATTGTAGTACCTGTTGGATTTCCATTTAAAGCAGCTGCGTTTGTTCCACCTGCAGAACCAGCAAGACCACTGTAAGATGTTCCAATACCAACTATTGCTCCTATAACAGTTCCAGCTACCCCTCCTGTGCCGCCTGCCCCTGCTCCCCCACTGCCTGCGCCTCCACATCCAGCAGTCCAAGTAGCATTATAACTATTATTCATTGTTAAAGTTAAAATAGTATTTGTACCAACAGTACCAGGACTACCATATAGCAATCCTCCTTGTATTGGAATAGTAACTCCAAATAAACTTTGTCCGGCACCACCATTTCCTCCGGTTCCTACTGTTAATTGTATAGTTGAATATTCTATTAAATGACGTGGTAAACTAAATTCTACATATGATCCACTTCCACCCCCGCCGCCACCACATCCTCCATATACTTGTCCAGCAACTCCTATTGTGGAAATAGTACCACTGCCACCACCTCCACCCGCCCCCCACATTTTAACCATCATTGTATGATATCCATCTAATGGTTTTTCAATAGTATATGAACCAGGGTAATAAACTTTATTATATAAACTACTACTAATACTACCATTTATATTAACTATACCACTAAAATTAAATATTCCAGTATGATTAACAGTACCATTTAAATTTATATCATTATTTGAAGTTATATTTAAAGTTGAAATAATATTAACATAATTAAATTGTATTTTTTTTAGTTCTAAAAAATTTAAATAACTTGAATTATTTCGATAAAATTTAAAACGATATTTATAATATTCAAAAGTTGATTCCAAATTATAAGAATTTGTTAAAGAGGATATATTATTTAATAAGCGTGTATCTAAAATTGTCCAATTTGATGAACTTGTAAATCCTTCAAAGATCCATTTTGTTGGATATGTAAAAATATTTTGTCCAGTTAATGAATATTGATTTATAATAGTATTTTTATGAATATCTATTTCAATTATTACTTCTTTACTATCCTTTGTATTTATAAATTCATTACTTCCAGAACGCCAATATCCCACGTTATTATCATCTACAATATTTATTGGTAAATATTGATTACTGTCATTATAACCATAACGATAGATTGAATTTGCTTTAACTTTATAGTTAACATTTAAAAATTTATATTCTGGATAATTTTTTTCAGTATTATTTAAATTATAAAATAATTCATTTATACCAATCATACTACTATATGAGGTTTCTCCAAAAATACCTTGATAAATTGCAGCATTTGTAATAATCATTCTATAATAATTATAATTATTTACATGATTTACAATAAAATTACTATTATTTATAATTAAATAATTAGTTCTTTTATCAATCAGCGTCCAAACTGTTTTATCAATTGATCCAGCAATTATCCACGAACCAGGACGTGATACAGGGCTACCATAACCTAAACCAACCTCCGGATAAATCAACATATCTTTCGTATTAATTGTATAATTATTTAATGATAATTTACGATCATTGTACATTTCAATCCATTCGCCATTATAATTAATACTTGATACAGTTGTAGTAGTAGGACTTACACTTGTTGCAATTCCAGTTGTTGTATCATATCTACTATAAGTTGTAATCCAACTCGTTGAAGTATCTTTATCAAAAGCCTTTTGTTTACCATAAAATGATCTATTATCACTGCTTGATAAATAAATACTTTTACCCCCATAAGTAGATCCTTGTGGTGAGGGATATTCTAAAATATCATTAGATGAATCAATACTTGCTATAAATGCTCCAGTAGTTATATATCCATTATTAAAAAAACCACTTGTTGGATAATATATAATTTTTTGATTATTAATACTGATAGGATTTTTATTAATAGTTGTAATATTTAAGCTTGATTCTAATATATTTGTACCAATACCAATTTTACCATTAATTAATGTATTTCCAACTATATCTATCGATTCACGAGGATTTATTGTACCAATTCCTATTCTAGAATCTTCATTTAATAATAAATTACTAGATAATATTATATTTTTTAAAAGAAGAGTTTTTTCTAACAAAATATTCCCAGTTACATTTAAATCGGTTGTTTGAAAGTTTAATACACGAATATTATTTCCAAAACTAAGCTGCTTTTGACCTATATCTTCAATAATTAAATCATAATAAAGTAAATTAATACTATTTGCTGAAATAAAATTATTATTATTCGTATTTAAAAATCCATCTGTATATGTAATTAAAGCATTATCATTTAACGATAAATTATGTTGTCCATATATAATATTATTATTCATATCAGATGTTATAAAGGTTTGTAGTTCTAAATTATTTATTGATGTGTTATAATTATATATATAATTATTTGTATGTTTTACACGACCATTTGTATCATAATATATAATATTATTTGTATATACATCATTTAGAATATTGAATGAATTAAATATAGTACCATCTGAATTATAAGTATTAATTGTTTTATCGATTACAGTATTATCATACAATATATTAGCAAAGAAGGAATTACTTGTATAAGATGTTAATAATAATTTATGATTATATAAAGTCTTAACATTATTATATTTAGAAGCCCATTTATAGTTTCCTCTTTCTGTAAAACGTATAAAACTATTATAAATATTTGTTATAATATTTGTTGATTTATCAGAATTATAAATAATACAATCCGTAATTGTTAGATTTATTAATGAAACTGTTATTTCATTATTTTCATGAGAAATTACATATATAGGATCTTGTATATTTTTATTTATAGATTTTAAAACAATTCTTACATGCCATTGATATACTCCATCATTATTAAATTTAATAAGAATATATTGATATGTATCCGCTAAGGTTGTTCCTGGAATTATTATATTTTCATTTAAATGTTTATCTTGTATATAATTATATAAACCACTATTTTGATCATATTGAATACTATATATTGTAATCGGTGTTAAAATATCTGTACGTGTTAAAAAGTAGCTTATAAATCCATCTGTCATTTTTAATAATTTTGGATAATTAATAACATTTAGATTACCATTTGTAGCTATATATTTTATAAAATTATGTTGGGTGGGATCGCTTATTAAATGAGATGTTAATAAAATATAATAATTATTTTGAGTAATTGGTATATTAATTGAATAATTATAAAAAGGTATATCTTCTACGTTTGTAAATTTTAAATTATTTTTATTTATGTTACGATATAATGTAGTATAAATTTCAGTTGTATTATTTACTATACAATCAGTAATATAAGAACCATCGCATTTTAAATAAATACCATATGAAATAATATTTTCAGTTGATCTTTTTGTTAAATAACCGAGTGGTGAATTAATGTATATTCCTTTATTTATACTTTCGTAAAACATACTATTACTTCCATATGCAAAACCATTAAAATAATCAAATTGATTTATTTGATTATAATTTAAATTTTGATAACTTTGTCCACTATAAGGAACATATGATGTTATTGATTCATAATTATGAAAAGTTGTATCTAATTTAAAACATATATTATTAGATGATGATATCGTAATATAATTATTATTTTTTATTAATAAAATAATATTTTCAGTGGTTTTATTATATAAATTTAATATAAGTTGTGTATTATTTTCAGAAATATTAATATTTAATATATTTATTGATAAATTATTTGAATTTACAAAATTATCTAATATTTTTGTATTAAAATTTGTACCATATTCATTATTTATATAAAGCTTTTCAACAAGCCGATCTTTTATAATATTAGCTTGTATAACAATACCTTCTTCATTTTCCGTTTTATTAAAACGAATTGAGTTTTGTAAATCTAAATTTCCTTGAATCTTCGCAATTGATGTTTCAGTATCAATATAGAAATTATCATTTGTTGAATATGACATACCACACTTATTTTTAAGGTAGATAATACAATGTTTAAATTGTTTTTTATTTTCGTAAAAATAACACTGTTTAAATTGTTTTTATTGAATAAGAATGACTACCCGTACACTTGGAGAAGTCTTTAATATACTCCAAGGGAATGTGGGAATGGGAACTACCATTCCTCGGAAGAAACTAGATATCCATAGTGGGGATCTTATTGTAAATCAACGTATTGGTATTAACACCAGTAATCCAGAGTATAATTTACATGTTGTTGGAAATACAAATATTACAGATACTCTTTCTACAAGTAATGTTTTTGTTATGGGATCTTTAGAATTTACAACTGACGCAAACACATTTAGAAAACGTATTCAAATTAATCCGATCAGACAAATTACTTATGTAAACGAAGCAAGTAACGACACGTTTATATTAACCACCGATGGTATCTATGGCGGTCACGCAAGTAACGCACAGGTCTTTTATGGTCAAACAATGTTAAGTTATTATACACCCACCATTAAAGATTATGATATGACAATTCAATACACAGATGAGCCTCCTACCACTAGTTATGTGATTAAATTGGTAGAATACGTTAAATATGGTAGCGTTATTGATATTATTGTCTGGCCCCAATTGGTACAACAATCCACTCCAGTAGAAGGTCAAGTATATCAACAAGTTAAATTATTTATAGCTGAACCCTGGAAATTTACAGGCGAAACACAAGTATATTTAGATCCAATTTATACACTTGGTATTGGAACCCAAGCACCTCGAAAAGAAGTTGACATTATTGGGGATCTCATTGTTTCAGGTAATATTGGTATTGGAACTACATATCCTCGTGTTAAATTTGATTTATCCGCAAGTGACGCATTACCATTACCAAGAGGTAGTAACAGTGATCGCCCATTTGGACGAGATGGTTATATGCGTTATAATACAGAAACTCAAGACTTTGAAGGTTATACTGAAAATAATTGGCGTTCTTTAAGTGATCTATATTGGACAAGTACTGGAAATGATGTACATTTAATTCCTTCTGGAAATGTTGGTATCGGTACGAATGTTCCAACACATAAATTAGATGTTCAAGGTGACATAGGAGCTACTGTTATTTATGCTTCAAATATTCATTTATTAGATGGATTTAATAATCGTTATCAATTGCCTCCAATACGCTATACAAGTTATATTGAACAATCTACTATTAATACATTAATTCTTTCAATGAATGGTATTTATGGTGCCAGTGCTAGCAATGTTCAATTATTTGTAAATGATGCTCTTTATTTCTACTATTCTTCAAATGTAAAAGATTATGATTTAATATATGAATATGATATGTTATTTAATAAAACTACATTTACTGTTACTACAGAACAGTATTTACCAAATGGTAGCCTAATAGATTTAGTAATATGGCCACAGGTTTTACCATATAGTGATCAAACAGATATACAATTTAATCAAATAGTCCAATTAACAGATACTTTATTTCGCCCAGCGAATTTAACTGATGTCTTTTTACTTGGAAATGTTGGCATCGGAACAAGCAATGTTAGCGAGGCAAAGTTAATGGTTGGAGGACATCTGTTTCCCTCTTATAATGTAGCGTATGATCTAGGTTCTAGCAATTATCGTTGGAGAGATATATATCTTTCTGGAAATACCATTAATTTAGGAGAAACAACAATTTCAAGAGATACATCAACTGGAGGTATTAAAGTATTATCAGAATCAGGTGTAGACATTGACTTTACAGCGCGCAATATATTTACTTCTGGAAATATTGGTATTGGAACCAGTAATATCGAATTAGGTCGTTTGGTTGTAGATGGATCGGTTGTTCCAAATTTAAATAAAATCTATGATTTAGGTGGTAGTAATTTACGTTGGCGTGATTTATATTTATCAGGTAATACAATCGACTTAGATGGAACCCAATTACAAAAAAATAATATAACGAATGGTTTACAAATTGTAAATTCTACAAATTCAAATCAATTTCTAAGTCTTCACGCTCACCATATGATGGCAGGAGGAAATATAGGTATTGGAACAACTATGCCTCGTTATCCATTAGATGTGATTGGAAATATTCATATAAGTGGCAAAGTTGCAACATCTGAAATATCTGGGTTATCCAATTCATCTATTCGTATTACTTCAGTAACAAGTAATTCACAACAATTATATATTGAAAATAATACTTCTGGACCAGCCATTAAAGTGGTTCAAGGAGGAGGCGATCAATCGATTGCTGAATTTTATGACAAGGAAACGGGTATTGCTTTAATGTTAACAAATGATGGTAGACTTGGAATTGGAACCGATGTAGTTACTGATAAAATGAATGTAAATGGAACTATTCAGGCAACTAATTTAACAATTGGAAATGTTACAAATGCTTATATGCCTCGAGGTGGAATCATTTTATGGTCAGGAAGTATTGCGACTATACCTACTGGTTGGTTACTGTGTGATGGTACCGGTGGTACTCCTAACTTAAGAGATCGTTTTGTTGTAGGTGCTGGTAGTACATATGCTGTCGGCGCAGTTGCTGGAGCAACATCAGTAACTTTAGTGGCAGCAAATTTACCTCCACATGCTCATGGTGGTACAACAGATGTTATAGGTAACCATACACATTACCAAAATGTAGGAGCAAACTTTGGAAGTGGTGGACCAGTTTATAGAGTAGATTTTGATGCGGATGGATCTGGTGGAAATCAATATGGTAGTGGTGTTCAAACAGATGCTGCCGGGTCGCATTCACATACTTTTACATCAGGTAATGGTCCTGGTTCAAGTACAGCTTTTAGTATTTTACCACCTTATTATGCTCTGGCTTATATTATGAAAGCTTAAGCCTTTTTATTTAAAAAGTATGATGAAGTTATTGAGTACACATAAATCCACAGATGGCATAATGGTCATTTTCTGGTTTTGGAATTTGATATAAATATGTCCAACACGCTGGGTAAAAAATAATTGAACCCGTAGAATATTTATGAATACCTCTAAAATCTTCATGGATTATATCCGTTAAACAAAATTTAAATCCGATTAGACGTAATAATGAAGGGCTTCCTGTATAAATACCTAAATCACTATGCCACAAATGATATCCAAGTTCTTTTGGAATTTTTTCTATAATATAACCTTTATCCGATAATTTTTCAAAAAATTTAAAATTAGGAATCGTTTTACCAAGGTGATTTAAATATTCCACAAAAGATGCTTGTAATTTAGTATAAATTATTTTATCAATATCCTCCCAATTTTTTGATTCGGAAATAGATAACTCTAAACCTATTTTATAAGTTAAATCAGCACTTTTTTTTAAGGGATCGTTATCAAAACGCTTTATAATATCTTCGCAAAGATTTGAATCTAATACATTTGAAAGAGAATAAGCATACATTTTAGGTTCTATTTATGTCTTTGGTTCATTCCTCTAAATAAAATTTACATCAGGTTAAATAGAGTAATGACGTCTAGAAATATCGTCTATGTGGATAAAGAATATTCCGCAGGTATTCATCGCTTTACAACTGTAGGTGATGGATCAAATACGGCATCCGTCCCTAATTTAATTGGGCGATCACGTGTTGATGTAATGACGATTCGAAATAGTAATATAGGAATTGGTACAAATAATCCATTGGTTTCCCTGGATATTCGCTCAAAAGATGCAATTCAGCTGCCAAAAGGTTCTAATAGCGATCGTCCAATTGAAGCAGATGGTATGATTCGTTTCAATACAGAACTTGGAACATTTGAAGGTTATTCAAGAAATACATGGGGAGCAATTGGTGGCGGCGGCGAAGCCTATTGGTCTAGTAATTTAGATAAAAATACATTATTTTATAGCTCTAATAATGTAGGTATTGGAACTTATTTTGCCGAATATCGATTGGACGTTCAAGGTACCATGCGAAGCCAAGACATAATAACTAGTAACCTTGATGTGGTTTCATTATCCGGTCAGGCTATTACAGATAGTGTTTCTATAATTAGTTCAACCATCGCAGCATCCGCAACAGCTATTAAAACAGCCTACGATTTAGCAGCAGCTGCTCTTCCAAAATCAGGCGGGATTGTAAATGGAAATATAGATATATTAGGTCATTTATTTACAAGCAATCTTACAGTTGTGGGAGATTATACCACTTTAAATACAGTTACAAGTAATACTGAACAAATTGTTGTGGAAAACGCAGGTACAGGACCCGCTTTAAAAGTTACCCAAACAGGTCCTCAACCTGTCGCAGAATTTTATGATAGAGAAACTGGATTGGCTTTAACAATTGCTAATAATGGTAATATTGGAATAGGCGTTTCTCAACCAAATTACAAACTTGATGTTTTTGGTAATGTTAATATAGATGGAATTCTTACAACCAATAATTCAAATATTGATGTGGGATCTGGAACTATTGTAGCGTCTATTTTTCAAGGCACAGCTACGCAAGTAAGTCAAACATTAGTTCGGGGCAATTATTTATCTGGAAACAACTACAATGGATCCGCTTCTACCACATGGGACGTAATTGCAAGTACGTGTAATATAGGAGATACGGTAGTTGCTAGAGATTCTACTGGATATATATACAGTGGTGGTGTTGGAATTGGTACCACTATTGCTAGACAATCTTTTGATATGGAAGGTATCGCCTATTTTAATGGAAATGTTGGTATTGGATCTGTTCAACCCACGCAACGATTAGTGGTTGATGGGATAATTCAAGCAAATGGATTGATTGGTAGTGCCATTACGGACAGTGTTTCTACTATAAATTCAACAATCGCCGCCTCCGCCACTGGACTAAAAACTACATATGATATTGCTGCTGCTGCTTTTCCTAACATAGGAGGTTCAATAAATGGAAATCTATTTGCCTCTAACATATCTACGTGTAATTTGGATTTATACTCGAAAGGGGCTTTAAAAATGCCTTCTGGATCTAATAGCGATCGCCCAGCGGCTGTGGATGGTATGATACGCTACAATGAAGAACAACAAATATTTGAAGGATATTCTAAAAATATATGGGGAGCGATTGGCGGTGGCGGCGGTGGCGAATCTTATTGGTCTAGTAATCTAGACACCAATACCCTGTTTTACAGTTCGAATAATGTGGGTATTGCGACCAATCAGGCTTTTTATACACTTGATGTAAACGGTACCATTCGCGCAAGTAATATAATTTTAAGTGGTAATACTTTTATCCAAGAAGATTCACCTGCGATTCGTAATCGTCTTCAATTGAGACCCCTTGTAATTCGCCAACAAATTTCAACATTAAACCCTAATACATCAAATTTCTCTGGTTACTACGAAGGTTTCTATAAAGCCACAGCAGAGAATACACACGTATTTGTTAATAGTATAAAAAAAATATACCGTTCTTCAAATGAGAGAGATTATGCGGTTACTTATGCGAGAGATACACTAAATAATAGAACCTTATTTGAAGTAACACTTGAAGAAACACCTTCCTATGGAGATTTAATCGATATTACTATCTGGCCCGAATACGATGACCCTACAGGTATTCTTCAACCGGGTTATGTTCTTCAAAATATTGCTTATTCTATTAATGTTGGGAATGGAACTGAAGGATCTATGGGTCAAGTACAAGTAAACCCTTATCGTACTATTTATTATACCAGCAATACTCAATCTATTTTTGATTTAACTGTTCCAGGAATATTCGGAGGTGGTCCCATACAAACACAAGTATTTATTGGTCAAAAATTATTAAGTTATTATAATTCAAATGTGAAAGATTACGATGTTAGTTATATGTTTGGTAGCAATATAAATGGAAAATATACCACCTATACAATAACATTAAATCAACCCGCTACTTTTGGAAATGTCGTTGATATAACTGTTAATCCTCAATTGGTTCAAGGATCAGATCCTATGTTTGGCTATGTATATCAATCTTTTTCACATTTTGAACGTTATGGTAGCAATCTATTTTATACACTTGGCAATATAGGTATTGGAACAACCGTTGCCCGTGTATCCCTAGATACAAACCGAACAGATGCTTATCGGTTACCAACAGGTTCAAATAGTGAACGACCTGAAGGAGTGGATGGATATATACGCTACAATCAAGAACAACAAACATTTGAAGGCTATTCTAAAAATACATGGGGAGCGATTGGTGGTGGCGGTGGTGGTATTACAGACGCGGATAATATTACAACAAGTAATTTAACCGTTTTAGGAAATTTAAATATTGGTGCTGCGAGTGGTATTCTAAAGAATCGTCTTCAAGTAAATCCTTTACGTAAAGTTACTTATATTGAAACAAGTACATGTAATTCATTTTATTTAGATACAGAAGGTATTTTTGGAGGACACGCCAGTAATGTAGATGTTTATATTGGTTTACAACGTTTATTATATTATACAAGCAATATTACCTACTATGATGTTAATTATACAAATTCTATAGATCGTACCTATTATACAATAACTCTTACGCAACCAGCTATCTTCGGAGATCTGGTTGATATTACTGTGTGGCCTCAAATGATCCAGGCATCTTCCAACCTTCCTGGGTATGTATATCAACAATTAATTATGACTTACTTTGAAAAAAATAATGGATTAACCTCATCTAGCAATGACTTATACTATACACTTGGAAACTTGGGTATTGGTACAAGCAATACAGAATTTGCAAAATTAACAGTTGCTGGAGATATATTACCTTCGTCGTGTAACGTTTATGATTTGGGATCTAGTAATTACCGTTGGCGGGATTTGTATTTATCTGGTAACACGATTGATTTGGGTGGAACCCGTATTTCTCGTAACAATGATACAGGTGGTATGAAAATTACATCAAAAGTAAACGATTCCCCTTTGGATTTTACTGCCCAACATATTAATGCTTTAGGTACTTTATTTGCTAGCAATATTACCATCGCAGGAAACGCTTTAATTATTGGAGACAATGGGAATGTGGGCATGGGTACAGCATTGCCTACTCAGAAATTAGATGTCCGAGGAAATATTTATGCTTCTGGAAATATTGTTTGTTCCAACATAAGTGTCCTTGGTGATTTTGTTCGTCTCAATACGATTACTAGCAATACGGAGCAAATGGTGGTCGAAAACGCTGGGACGGGACCAGCACTTAAAGTAACCCAATCGGGTGCCAATAGTGTGGCTGAATTTTATGACAGCGAGAGCGGTGTGGCTTTATTTGTGGGAAACAATGGAAATATTGGAATTGGAACCAATATACCCTTGGCAAAATTAGATTTGGTGGGTAATTTAAATTTAACGGGAAACATTTATAAAAACGGAGACCTATTTGCGGGAGGCGACACAATTCCGATTGGTGTAATTACCCCCTTTTATGGAACAACTGTAAGTGATGTGTCCTGGTTGATTTGCGATGGTTCTACCTATACACGAAGCAATTACATTGAATTAGCGGATTTTCTTGGGGTAAATCCTGCCTCTTCTACCTTTCAGGTACCGGATTTACGAGATAAATACTTAAAGGGTAAGGGCACTGGTTCCGCAGTAAGAGATGTAGGGGGTTCTAATTTGAAAATATTAAGCATTGCAAATTTACCAGCCCATACCCATACAGGTACAACTGATTTGGCAGGCGCTCATGCTCATACTTTAACGGTGGGTTACTATAATGAAGGAACACAACTTAATGGGTTTGGTATTGAAGATACTTCATCATCATTCATTGGTAACGTTGCGGCAGGTACGGATACCCAAGGAAATCATACGCATACATTTACAACTGCCTCAACTGGTTCAGGGACGGCATTTGACATCCAACCACCATACACCGTTGTGAATTATATCATTAAAGCGAAAAACGCTCAATATACCACACCTATCCGCGCGGGAGATTATTGGTCAAATTCAAACAATGAAGTGTTTTATCAAAGTGGTAATATTGGCATTGGAACCAATATCCCTCGACAATTATTAGATGTAAATGGAAATGCCATAATTCGTGGCAATATTAATATTGGAAGTGGAACATTTACAGGGGATATTAATGCTGGAAGTGGAACATTTACAGGCTCTATTTTAAATACATCTGTCGTAAATGATACAATTTCAGCAATTAATACTGGTAATGGAGCATTTCTTTCAATTGAAGCATTTAATGTAGGAAATACAGTAAAACGTCCTATTTCACTTGCCGCTTATGGAGGTAATGTAGGGATTGGAACCAATAATCCTACACAAAAATTAGATGTTATTGGTAATATAAAAGCAACAGGCAATATACAAAATTCATCTGGAAGACCGATGATTAACCAAACTGGTGGTATTTTACAAGTTATAAATGTTAGTTTAAATACATCATCAACTTCTTCAGGTAATATTCTTACATTAAATATAACTCCATCAAGTACTTCAAGTAAAATATTATTATATGCTACTCTTCATTGTGAGAGAGCAGCTGGTACAGTATCTTCTCATATATATGTAAGTTTACAAAGAAATGGAACGAATATTGTAGGAAATTTTGGAAATGCGCTTGGTTGGCAAGCACCTCAAAATATGCGTCAAGCTGCAAGTACATCTTATTTAGATTCTCCAATTACAACAAATTCTATTACTTACACATTTTATGCAGATCATACGAATGCTTCAGGTATATTATTTTATTGGTATCAAATTTCTTTAACAGCAATGGAAGTTGCTGGTTAATAAATAAAAGCACTTTAAAAATTATATTTTTTATGTTATTCTAAATGTATTGAAAAATAACACTATAAGCGTTATGATATATTTAGGTTATTATTTGAAAATTTGGGCATTATATTAGTTATAATAAATTCTATAATCATTAAATGAATATTGACAAGAATCGTGTGGAATTAAATGATTTAATAATTATATTCACTTGAGTATATAAAAACATATGAACTTTAAAACGTAATATATATATATATTATAGCACTGATTATGTAATGTATTGTGAATGATAACTAACATAAATTAACTATTTATAGTTACGAAGTATGCTTAAACCTACTTTATTTTTGTATAGACGTCTTATTAGAGAGGTACAACTATGCCTATTGGAGCAGCTAATCGGTTGATTCAATTAGAAAAAGAATATTATGCTGGTGTTCATATTTTCACAACCGTTGGCAATGGCGAAGATAATATACCACTAGAACAATTAGTAACCACATCAAATATTGAGGTTTTAAGTATTCGCGGAAGTAATGTTGGTATCGGAACAACAAATCCATTTGTTACTCTTGATATTCGATCTACAGACGCAATTCGTATCCCAAAGGGAACTGATGCTCAACGTCCTGTTGGAAAATCGGGTATGGTTCGATTCAATACTACAACTCAACAATTTGAAGGTTATGGAAATGGTGAATGGACTTTTTTAGGAGCTATTAAAAATCAAGCTGGTGATACATTTATTTTACCAGAATACCTAGATAATTCCGATGACAAAGGTCTCCATTTCTTTACATCAAATGAAGAGCGTTTTATTATTAATCGCTACGGAAATGTTGGCATTGGAACAACGTTGCCACGACAAAAATTAGATGTTCAAGGAAATATATATGTCGACGGAAATCTTGGCATTGGAACAACCATTCCATTAAAACCCTTACATATTGAACAAGGAGCCATTTTTCTAAATGGAAATGTAGGTTTTGGTTTATCTAACCCCCAATACACAGTTGAAGTAAATGGACTTTTAAAAGCCGATACACTTATTACTACGAATGTATCTATTAGCAATTTAACCATTTCAGGTTCCGTCTTTGCGGGCGGTGATAGTTCCACATTTCGTAATAATATACAATTAAAACCAAAACAAACAACAATCGTTGTTCCAGTGGATGGAACTACAACATTTAACATAGACTATCCTGGTCAATACAAGGTTTATCCCGAAAATACAGAAGTCTATCGTAATGGTTATAAAATGGCTTATTTATCAGATACAGTAAAGGATTATGATGTATCCTATAGCAATGATTATAATAATGTAAAAACACAATTTACCCTAACTATGGTAGACGAACTACACTTCAATGATATTATAGATGTAGTCTTCTGGCCTACCTATTTAGATCCAGAAGGTCTTTTACAACCTGGTTATACATTACAAAATATTACTTATACCTATTGGCAATTAGGTTATAATTCAAGTAATATTTATTATGATCAAGGAAACATCGGGATTGGCACAAGTGACCCCCAATATTTATTACATGTCGAAAGAGACGGTTATATACGGGAACTTTTTACAAGCAATATAACCATTCGGCAAAATGTATCCGTTGGATCAAATCTAGGTATTCAAACAACCAATCCAATTGTTTCTTTAGATATTCGTACAACAGATGCTGTTCTTCTTCCAAAAGGTACAACTGATCAACGCCCTCCTATAAACGAAACTGGATTTATTCGTTATAATACAACCCGACGCACATTTGAAGGATTTAAACAAACAGGATGGGTAACGATTGGTTCTTTCCGTAGCGAAGATGAAGGTGTTCAAATTACACCCGAGTATATTCCTGGATCAAATGATCAAGTAATGCGTTTTTATACAAATAGTAACATTCAAATGATATTAAATCCACATGGAAATCTAGGCATTGGAACTCAAAGTCCCCTTGAAAAACTACATGTTCAAGGATCAATGTATGCCTCTGGAAATATTACAACCACTGGTACGCTACAAACAAGTGGAACCATTAGAGCAGATTCTATAAATGTAAGTGGAACATTGGTAACCGATAGTACAATTGTGGCAAGTAATATGTTTGTTTATGGAAAATTAGAATTCGGAGATGCCAGTAGTAATTTAAAAAGTCGCTTACAAGTTCATCCTGTGCGCCAAGTATTTTATATAGAAGAAGAAACAAAGCAAATATTTACAATAATTACTCCTGGAATATACGGCGCCAGTGCGAGTAACGTAGATATATTTTTAGGACAATTTTTATTAAGTTATTATTCATCAAACATCAAAGATTATGAAGTATCTTATGCGAATTCCTACGCAAATTTTAATACAACTTATACCATTACATTAACCCGTCCTTCTCAATATGGTGATGTTGTTGATATAACTCTGTGGCCACAAATTCTCCAAGATTCGGGACCCGTCGAAGGCTACGCATATCAACAAGTTCGTATTACCGATACTTATTTTACACCATATGGTAATGATGTAGCATTTTTAGGAAATGTTGGCATTGGAACAACCCAAACCAATGAAAAATTAGTGGTGGCAGGAAATATTGTTCCAAATGAAAATATTGTTCATAATCTAGGTTCATCAAATTTGCGTTGGAAAGACTTATATCTATCTGGTAATAGCATTTATATAGGAGAAAGTATTATTCGTCGTAATAGTAATATAGGAAATATAGAATTTATAAATTCAAATAATACTCCACTTGATTTAAGTATAGGAGGTTTATACGCTACATATGTAGGAATTGGAACATCATACGCAAGTGATTCTTTACAAATTACAAATGGAAACGCGATTATTTCTGGAAATATTGGCATTGGAACAGATAATCCTATGGCAACTATGCATATCGAAGGCAATCTATTAACCTATGGATCCATTGTATCAAGCAATGTAGGTACTGTAAATAAACCAGCCTTAACACTTATTCAAACAAATTGCAATCAATCGATTATTCAATGTTATAATACAGAACAAACCACAACCAATGAAGTCATGACACTTACAAATAAAGGAGACTTTTACTTATCTGGTAATAATATTCTTATTGGATACAATAATGCGCCTATATTTACACCGAGTGGTTTTATTGGACAAGAAAATGTATATACATGGTACGGAGATGATACGATTGTAGATGTGGCGAATGAATCTGGAGCAGCAAACATTAAGGAACCTTTTTGGAAAGTGTTTAGTGGATTTACAAGTACTTATTTTAATCGTATTCAAGCACAAGGGGCGGCACAGTTATTAACTACATATTATTTATCTCAATATGATCGTCAATATACCATTTATATGTCAAGTTTAACCCAAGATTCAATAACATCGGATGCCTCTCCTGAAATAACAGTAACAATACCGACTAATTTTGTAACAATCCGTCTTCCAATAAAACCTGGATTTTCTCATTCCCTATTTTTAAAATTACGTTGTAATAACATTTTTAGTGTGGCTACATTATTTATAACAAATACGTCATTTACATCATTTTATCGATTAAATGCGCAGAGTACATCTACACGTGATGCATTTTTAAATACATCTTGGATTGGTCCCAATGGTGAAATGTCGTCAAGTCATCAATATCATGAATGGGTAATGTTTAGTATTCCTAAGTATATTATTGATGAATATTCTTATACAGAAGTATATGATAACAAGAGTCGTTATCGTAAAAATATAATTATTTGTGCGATGGCAGGTGTAGGTACAGAAACAGCAAATATTCTTTATTGTTCTGGCATTGCGATGCGTACAAATCCATATCACTTATGTTTTCAAAACGCTCGTAATATATTTTCAAGAGTGAATGGTGGAAATCCAATCGCAGCAGATCGTGTATTCGTAAATACAAGTGATTACGAAGGGCGATTACAATATAATAACGTTACATTTAATAATGTCCGCATACCAATTTGCCCCCCATTAAATCCCAATGGAAATGCTTTTCCCGATTTTTATTTAGTTTGGATTGGTCATTATAGCGATCCATATGGTGGTATTGCTCCATATGTATATTTACAAAGCACAACAGATGTAAATGATCGACAATTATTAGGTCGTTTTAGTAAATGTATTAAAGGACGTTATGGAAACTTTTTGTCGGAACAATTCCGTGTTGCGTTGGGTCTTATTATTCCTTCACCAGATCCAAAATATATAATTTACATTGGCGGACGTCCTTATTTAAATCTATATATAGATAATGTACAATTTGGTCTTGGTGGAGCTTCTTATAGTCGTGGATTTTTTACAGAAGTAATTGATGAAAGAGGTCCCATTCAAAGTTTAACCCGTTATACAAATGCTCCTATCCAATGGTTAACTATTACAACTGAACCCGTTAGCAATTATTTACCAGTAACAGCTAATTTAACTATGTTTTTAGATCCAGAATTATACGATGTAAATAACGCACTATGGCGTGATTTTAGTGGCAATTATTATGATTTTACAATAAATCCTAATGCGTTTCGCACAATTAATAATATTAAACATATGGATTTTGATGGATCCTATGGTATTGCGAAACGTGTTATTAATAATGCGTTAGTTGACGTTCCAAGTTTTCCAAATGCGACCATGATCGTCTTTTCAACCATTCGTACAACGGCAAGTAGTTATCGATCTTTAACAAGAGGTTTATCTTTTGATCATCAAGTTATGACAAATGGAAGTGAATTTATAGGTTTTTATGATAATAATGTATCTGTACAAATTAATACCACATTAAGTGTTACATCAATTCCTAATTTTGATACTAAATTTAATATGTTAACATTTAAATTATCTCGCACAAGTCCTCAATGGCAAATGCAATATAATTTAAATAATATTGTTTATTCCATTATAAATGGCAATGCTACGTTTGATAATGGATTTTGTTGTATAGGTGCATATCATAATACTACTACAAACGTAAACGATTTTACAGGACCATGGGGTAAAATTGGATTATTCCTTTATTACAATCGTCATTTATCGACTCAGGAAACCTTACAAATTTATAATTATTATAGGGCTCGATTCAATTTAGCCGAAGATACATATCTTGGGTCTTACAATTTTAGAATATCACATCCAGATGGACGTACCTTAAAATACGATTCTGGAGCAAATATTATTCGTTTAAATTCTGGTGTAGATTTTACATTGGATATATTAAAAAGTCCAGAAGCGGTATTTAATTATTCTCGTAATCGTCTAGGTTTTAAACGTTCAGGAACCAATGAACATATGTATCATAGTGCTACTGGTATCGCATCTATATGTCGAATGACCGCAAATTATGGAACAGGTGGTGAATGGTCTTGGGGATTTGTACAAACCAGCAATACAGATGTTTATCAAATACGAAATGATCATGCCAATAATGAATATTATTTAGGGTATGATACAAGTGTCGATCAAGTCATGACAGTAGATGCCAAAGATATTCGTCGGGTGGCTGGTTGGACAATTACACCAACCATAGATATCACTCATATTATACCATTGCCTTTAACATATCCATTAGATTCTTTAACTTCCAACGCGCGTATTACACTAAATGCTGCCTTTTCTGTAAAACGTCTCTCTGAATTATATTTGGGACCGGTTGTAAAAATTCGTCGTAGTACAGATAATGTTACACAGGATTTCTTTGCGGATTATTATGGTCGCCTAGGAACAAACAGTAATGGAGGAGGAACATTTATTAACTCATGGTTAGGAACTGCTTCTGGATTTGTAACAACATGGTTTGATCAATCAGGTAATGGAAGACATGCTACTCAAACAACGAACTCCTTACAACCTACAATAAGACCGAATGGTATTTTAGTAGATTTTTTGGCAACTACATATATGACTATCCCAAGTGGTACGGTACCTGTTGGGACAAATTCACCTTATTCATATGTTGTTCGTCATGGAAATCTACGCAATTATGGTGGATTTATTGGTGCGGGAACATGGAATACTAACTTTGCTGCAAATACATTCCGTTATGATGGTGTAGCAGGATTATATCGCGCGTGGTGGTGGAATCGTGATTATACATTTGGTATTGCCGCTGGTGGTAATTCAGCAAGTATTGTTTATAATCTCACTACTGTAAGTGGATTTGTAAACGGTGTAGGATTTACAGCACAAGCACCTGGTGGTGATTATTCTGTCGCGGCAGGAACCCAATATATTGGTCAATCACATGGATTTGAACCAATGGATGGTGAACTGTATAATGTTTTTATATTTAATAATGCTTTATCTACGACGGATCGTAGTAAATGTGAAGAAATTATTTAAATAAAACTTATTAAACCTATTATTTTTGCGATTTTAATTATAATAAAAATTACTTTCCCAAATTAGAGAGGTATTGATGAGTACCAACAATTTCATATTTAAAAACCGAATTTATCGGGGTGGTACACAAAATTTTATCACCTATCCTGATATTTCTTCAAATATACCTTTATCACAATTGGTTCAAACATCTCCAATTTCAGTGATGACCTTACTAGGAAGCAATCTAGGTATTGGAACAAATAATCCACAAGTAGCGTTAGATACAAATCGAACTGACGCATATGGACTTCCAAGTGGATCTAATATTGATCGACCTGTTGGCAGACCGGGTATGATTCGTTTTAATAATGAAATTTTGAATTTTGAAGGTTATACAGGAAATCAATGGATCTCTTTATCCGGTTTACAAAATGAAGCAGGTGATACATATATTATACCTGAATATAGCGCATTATTAGATGATAAAACGCTACATTTTTACACACAAAATATCGAATCAATGACACTCAATCAAGATGGAAATCTAGGCATTGGAACCGTCACGCCCCGTCAAAAAGTAGATGTGATGGGTAACGTTTATATTGATGGAAATATAGGCATTGGAACTACTATACCATTAAAACCATTACATGTTCAAAATGGTGCGGTTTTTTTAAATGGAAATGTAGGTGTTGGTGTAACTTCCCCAGAATATAACCTTGAAATTGGAGGATCTTTACGTACTGATACACTGTATACTACCAATGTATCTATTAGTAATTTAACAATTAGTGGATCTTCATTTTTACAAGAAGACACACAATATTTCCGTAATAATATTTCATTAAAACCCATCCATTTTACTGAAAAAATTATTCAAGCCAGAAGTCTATTTTCAACCACCTATACAGGTCTTTATCAATTGTTACCAGAAAAGGTTGAAGTTTATCAAAATGGTCACAAATTAGCATATATTTCTGAAATATCTAAAGATTATGATGTATCCTATTGTAATGATACAATACAAAATAAAAGTACATTTATGGTAACTGTTTCAGAAGAACCTGAGGCAGGTGATGTGATTGACATAGTTTTCTGGCCTACCTATTTAAATCCAGAAGGACTTTTACAACCTGGTTATACTGTACAAGACATTCAATATAGTTACTGGTTGCTATATAATAATGGAAGTAATATTCATTTTAATTCTGGAAATGTAGGTATTGGTACAAATTTACCCGAATATACATTGGATGTTAAAGGGGATGGTTATATTACAGATATATTTACAAGTAATGTTCAAATTGGTAATACGCTACAAGTAAACAATGCCATTGGTATTCAAACACAACAACCCGTAGTTTCCTTAGATATTCGTGCAACGGATGCTGTTCTTTTACCCAAAGGTACCACAGAACAACGCCCGTCGCCAAATGAAAATGGATTTATTCGTTATAATATAGAACGTCAAACATTTGAAGGCTATTCTACTAGTGGATGGGTAACCATAGGATCTTTTCGCAGTGAAGATGATGGTACTAAAATTACACCCGAATATATCCCAGGATCAAACGATCAAGCGATTCGTTTTTATACGAACAGCAACCTTCAAATGATCTTAAATCCCTACGGAAATCTAGGCATTGGAACCGATAATCCTACAGCACGTTTAGATGTTAATGGAAATGCACTTATATCAAACAACTTATATGTAGCGAATACATTACAAACAAGTGGTAATATTCAAGCTGGTAATGTAAATATTAGTGGAACCTTAATTACGGATCAAGAAATTATAGCTAGTAATATGTTTATTTATGGTAAGCTTCAATTTGGTGACGCAAGTAGTAATGTTCGTAGTAAATTACAACAAGAACCTATACGTAAAATATTTTATGTTTCGGATTTAACTCAAGATATATTTACGATGACCATTGATGGTATGTACAGTGCAGAAGCAAGTAATGTAATGGTATATGTTCAACGAAATTTACTCAGTTATTATTCAGAATCCTTAAAAGATTATAGCGTATCTTATAGCAATTATTATACCGATTTTAATACGATTTATAATATTCGTTTAGAGACACCGGCCGCGCAAGGAGATTTAGTTGACATAACATTATTCCCACAATTAATCGAAATAGAAACACCTATACCAGGCTATGTTTATCAGCAAATTCGTATTACAGATACATTTTTTAGACCTTTTGCGAATAATGTTGCTTACTTAGGAAATGTAGGTATTGGTACAACCGACACACGTGAAAAATTAGTCGTGGCGGGTAATATTGTACCTTCGCAAACAGAAGTTTATAATTTAGGTTCTTCTAATTTACGTTTTAAAGATTTATATCTTTCTGGGAATACAATTAATTTAGGAGGATCATTAATTCAACGCAATAGCAATAATGGTGTGATTGAATTTAAAACAGAACAGGGAAATCCAGTCGATACACGTGTTAATACTCTTTATGTTACAAGCAATGTGGGTATTGGTACAACGATTGCTACACAAAAATTACATATTCAAAATGGTAATGCCCTAGTTTTTGGAAATATAGGAATTGGAACTACCGCCGCACAATCCCAATTACACGTTGTAGGAAATATACTACATTATGGAACAATTGTTTCAAGTAATCTTGCGAATCAGTCAAGACCTGCTTTAACGATTATTCAACCCAATAGCAATCAAAATATACTTACACTAAATAATACCATTCCAAATACAAGCAATCAAGTTATGACAGTTGATGCTCGTGGAAATTTAAGATTATATGGAAATAATGTTAATATTGGACAAAATGCTTCACCTGTATTTACACCCAGTGGATTTATTGGTCAAGAAAATTTATATACATGGTGGGGTGATAATACAATCGTAGATGCAGGTAATAATTCTATCACACCTAAAGAACCCTTTTGGAAGGTATTTACAGGATTTACAAGTACCTCTTTTTCACGTATTACACCTGTAGGCAGTGCTTTATTAGGAAACCCTTATTATAATACGAAATGGAATTATGATTTAACAGCCGGTGGACAATATATGATACAAACGTATAATTTAAATATAGACAATCAAGCTTCTATTACGATTCCAACAAATTATATACTTTTTAAACTTCCAATTAAACCGAATAATTCACATCAACTCTTTTTAAAATTTATATGTAATGATCGTTGGAGTTGTGCTACTGTATTTGTTACAAACGCTGGGAGAACTTCATTTCATCGTTTACATGCTCAATCCACCACTACATATGCGTTCAATACAAATGGAGCTACATCCGGAGCATTAAATACTTCACTTATTGGTCCAAACGGTGAAATGTCTTCCGCAAGTAAATTTCATGAATGGGTCATGTTTAGTATACCTCAATATGTAATAGATGAGTATGCGTATGATGAACTATATGATAATAAAAGTCGTTATCGTAAAAATATACATTTATGTTTAATTTCAGGTACAGGTAATGGTGAACCAGGTAATTTTTGGATGACAGGTATTGCAATGCGAACCAATCCATACGGTTTATCCATTTTAAGTGGACGTTCAATGAGCCAAATTGTAAATGGTGGATCCGGAATTACATGGGATAATAATTCGTGGAATTATGAAGGATTAGCCCGTTTTGATAATACAACTTACAACAATATACGTATTCCAATTTGTCCTCCAAAAAATCCTAATGGAAATGTATTTCCTGATTTTTATTTGGTTTGGATTGGTTATGAAAGCAATCCATATGGTGGAATAGCACCTTATATTTCTTTACAAAATCCAAATGATGCAAATGATCGCCAATTATTAGGTCGTTTTAGTAAATGTATTAAAGGACGTTATGGAAATTTCTTATCGGAACAATATCGTGTTGCGTTGGGTCTTATTGTTCCATCACCAGATCCTCGTTTTGTGATTTATATTGGCGGACAACCTTATTTGAATTTATACGTTGATAATGTATCTTTTGGATTGGGTGGCGTATCGTATTTAAGAGGAATGTTTACTGAAGTCATTGATCCGCGTGGTCCAAATCCAAATCTTACCGCGTATACAAATGCTCCGATTTCATGGGTATCAATTGCTCCATTACAGATCACAAATTATCTTTCAGTTAGCAGTGGTTTAACATTATATTTAGATCCAGAAATGTATGATGTTAATAGTACATTATGGCGTGATTTTAGTGGTAATTATTATGATTTTACAGTCAGTCCAAATGCGTTTAGAAAAACAAATGATATTAAACATTTTGATTTCGAAGGATCATACGGAATTGCGAAACGGGTTATTAATGGAAGTATGTCTGATGTACCACGTTTTAATAATGCTACTTTAATTATGTTTAGTTCTTTCAAAGTTAATTCAACCAATAATTGGCGAACTTTATTAAGAGCAGCTGTAAATTCTGGGGGAGATCATCAAGTAATTACATTTTATGCCGCAAATACAATGGGTATGTATGACGCCACAGTAGGATGGTTATCTACTGGGTTTGAAGCTAGTTCAATACCTTCCTATACTACTCAATTTAATATGTTAGTTTGGAAATTTGCTTCGGATGGTGCGCCTTATTATCAATTTATGTATAACTTAAATGATCAAAATTATACAATTAATAGTAGCAGTGCGTCATTTGTTAATGGATTTGCAGCAATAGGTGGTTATCATAGTGATTCAATAAATGTACTTTCAGCAGATCAATATTGGGGAAAAATGGGGTTAATTCTTTATTACAATCGTCATTTATCAACAGATGAAATTGTTCAGGTATATAATAATTATTATGCTCGTTTTAATTTGCCTGCGGATATTTATCCAAGCAGTTATAATTTCCGTATTTCACATCCAGATGGTCGCACCTTTAAAAGAGATACGGGTAGTGGAATTATTCGATTAAATAGTGGAAGTGATTTTACCTTTGATATATATAAATCAACCGATGTTTATAATTCTACACGCAACCGCTATGCCCTTCAACAGGCAGGTACGAATACCTACTTTAATCATAATGGATTTATTTGTAGAAATAATACTGGATTTGCGTCTGGTAATTTAAATTACTCTTGGTCATTTGTACCGAATTCCAATAATGGTTATCAAATATTAAACGATTATGCGGGTGAATATTATTTAGGTTATGATAGTCCAAGTGATCAAATATTAATTGTAGAAGCCGTTGATACGCGTCGTATTAACTTTTGGAATATTTCCCCGAGCATTAAAACGATTAATCAACGTATGCCATTATATTATCCAATGGATTCATTATCCGCCCCAGCTCGAACCACATTACGAGGCGCTTATTCAGTAAAACGTTTATCAATTAATTACACGGGACCCATGGTTAAAATACGTCGTAGTACAGATAATGTTACTTTAGATTTCTACTCCGATCAATATGGTAATTTAGGAACTAGTAATAATAGTACAGGTACGCCTTTTACTTCCTGGATTGGTGCTGGAACAGGTTTTGTAGATACATGGTATGATCAATCCGGTAGCAACAATCACGCTACTCAAGCAACAACTTCTATTCAACCCGTTTTACGTCCACAAGGCTACTTGATTGATTTCTTAAATACGAGTACTGTGTTTATGAATATCCCAAGTGGAACCGTACCAGTTGGAGCTTTAAATTTAAGATACACCTTTGTAGTAAAACATGGACAAGTAAATAATACGACAAGTGGTGGACTTATTGGTTCAGGAGGTGCTGCCATCAGTCAAGCCAACAATTTACGTTTAAATAGTGGTACGGGTTATTGGAATTATTGGTATGGAAATGATTATGGCATTAATGGGGCTTACAATCGAGGCAATGTGGTGAGTGTATGGTACAATGGGGTGAATCGAGCCGGTTGGGTCAACAATAGTGCCACCGCACAAGCTACAGCTACCAGTTACACCAATGCGGCTGGACCCCAATATCTTGGTAAAACTATTGTAAATGAATACCTGAATGGTGAACTTCATAATGTATTTATCTTTGGAACCGCTTTAAGTGACGCAGATCGAAATATCTGTGAAGAAATCTTATAAAAAATAAGATATCGATAAAAATCTTATAATAAAACGCTAATAAAAATAAGTAGCAATCTTTTTTGTACAATCTACTGTTAGAGGTTCTATGTTTTCAAAAAACTTGGTTCAAAGAATCAAGAATTATCCCGCCGGTGTACATCAATTTTATACATACGGTACTGGATCAAATGATATACCTTTATCACAATTGGTAAGGCAAACACCCTATGAAATCATGACAATATACACCAGTAATGTAGGTATTGGAACAACACTTCCACAAGTTAGTTTAGATATCTTATCTACAGATGCTATTCAGTTACCTTCTGGAAGCAACAATCAACGCCCAAATGGTCAACAAGGTTATTTACGTTATAATAGTGAACTCGATCAATTCGAAGGATTTGGTGCTGGTGATGATAATTGGCGCGCATTAGTAGGTTTAAAAAACGTAGCAGCAGACACATATATTATAGCAGATTATGCTCCAGGAAGTGATGACAAAGGTATGCATTTTTATACCGCTGGAAAAGAAAGACTCATTATTACAAGTAATGGTTCCGTTGGGATTGGAATCGATCATGTTAATTATACTGTATATTCATATAATGGTAGTAATTTAACCAGTAATCAAATCAACTATCCTCGGCAGCTATTGGATATTACAAGCAATATGATTGTTCAAGGAAATATTGGAATCGGAACGCTTCAACCTCTCACTTCATTACATGTGGAGGAAGGCGCAATCTTTATGAATGGAAACGTCGGAATTGGAACAACAATTTCCAGAGCAACCCTTGATGTAGTTGGAACAATTTATGCGCCAGAATTCAGTGTAGATGATATTTTTACATCCAATTTATCCTTGTCTGGTGAATATATTGTACTAAATGCTGGAACCGAACAAACCAATCAGTTACAAATGGAACCCGTTTATTTAACCACACAAATTTATGATACAAGTCGTACTGAATATACACTTGAATACAGTGGTTTATATCGTGTCGTACCCGAGTATACAGATGTCTATATAAATGGCTATAAAATGGCTTACAAAACAGCTACACAAAAAGATTACGACGTTCGCTACTCTTATGATGAATTTGTACCTAAAAGTTTTTTTACAGTTATTTTAAATTCAACGGTTGAATATGGAGATGTATTACATGTAGTTTTCTGGCCTCTTTACCTAGAAGACGCCGGAATTTTAAGAGCAGGATATTTATTACAAAATATTGATCGACGCCTTTGGAATCCATATATTGGATCAAATATTCATTATAAATTAGGTAACGTGGGCATTGGTGTCGAAAATCCACAGTATCAATTAGAAGTAAGGGGAACTGGTTTTATTACAACATTGTCAAATGAAAATATAACTTCATTATACCGTGTAACTGCTGGTTCAAATATTTATATAGGTACAGATCCTAATCCTATTATAAATACATCGCTCTATATATCTGCTACAGATGCCATTCATATTCCCACTGGTACAATCCAGCAACGTCCACGTTTTACAGATGGAATGATACGCTACAATCAAACAACTGGATTATATGAAGGAACCTTAAGTAATCATCAATGGCATCCCCTCGAAGGAATATTTAATTGTAATTTAAATACATCAATCACCGCTAGCAATGATCAACAAATACGTTTTAATAATCAAAATCAGCTGAAAATGATCCTAAACCCTGACGGAAATCTAGGAATTGGAACCAACAATCCTTCATATAAACTAGAAGTAGATGGAAGTGTATTGATTCAACAAGACTTAATGCTTCAAGGGGATTTAGAAGTAGCGTTACTAAAAGCCGACACAAATTTAACCACTCAATATAATTTAGTCAATGATAGTACCATTTATACAAGCAATTTATTTATTTTAAAATCATTAGCGTTTGATC
>Ga0209353_10000049_pt1 | contig 68801 bp, 36 predicted proteins | sample LauGreSpBDMM15SD_2_FD_187561 | JGI IMG/M metagenome (GOLD analysis project Ga0209353, IMG submission 187561) | Freshwater lake microbial communities from Lake Michigan, USA - Sp13.BD.MM15.SD (SPAdes) (version 2) | ecosystem: Environmental > Aquatic > Freshwater > Lake | place: Lake Michigan... | reverse complement strand
TATATAAGAAAGCGAACACGCTTTACGAAACTGATGATTTTCAATGTAGGATGAAACCTATTTTCTTGGATTTTTTATTGAGCATTTATAAGCAGTATTATGTAGATGGGATTGGAATCAAATTTGAGATTCCTCAATCGGTTCGTATTCGGACTGAAAAATTCATTGAAGATCAGAATTTGTTCCAAAAGGTATTCTATGACTTGTATGATGTTGTTAAGGATGAGACCAAATTTTTATATTTAAAGGATATGTGGTCTGATTTTCAATGCAGTAATGATTATTGCGGGTTGAAATCTAGAAGAGCAAAGCAGGATTATGGTAGAGATGAATATTATAAATGGGTTCTTGGAAAGTTCAAATGGGATATTGATAGTAAAAATAAAAGTCAATTTGTCAAGTGTATTATTAGAAAGGAGCTTGGTTGTAGTGTTAGTTTTATAGATATTGAATAATAATTCTTTAATTATTAAAATTGCGGAAAACCGGAAAACTTACCACTGATTTTGACCTTTTTTATAAAAAATCAAAAAAAATCAAAAATCAAAATTATAAAAAATCAAAAAAATATAAAAAAAGGTCAAAATCAGTGGTAAGTTTTCCGGTTTTCCGGCATTATAAATATAACCTAATTATAATGTTGCAATACAATAATTAAGAGAAACAAAATAATAAAAAAACAATGCATTTTATTATTATAACCATTTACCCAATATACAGCCCATACTTCACAACGAAATCGATCATGTTCTCTGCACCCATCGAGTGATTACATGCAAAACAAATCGGTCGCAAATTGTTTATTTCGTGGGTTCCGCCATTCTTCTCGCTCAATACGTGACCAACCTCAAAATTGGTGTTTGAAATAAGCACCTTCTTGCAACAGAGACAGCGATGGTGTATAATATTTTCGCCAACATAATGGTTCCATACTATCACGCGCACATTCTTTGGAATAGATTGCTTCTTCTTCTTGGCCTCTTCCTTCTCGCGTTTTTTCTTCTCCTCCTCTTCTTCTTGCCTTTGTTTATCCTCCTCCTCTTGTCTGCGTCGCGCTTCATCCTCTTGTTTCCTTAGTTCGTCTTGCATCTTTGCCTCTATTTCTTCACGCTGTTTTGCTAACTGTTCCAGCAATGATAATTTCGTCTCCTCTACGACCTTTGGCTCAGCAACAACCTTTGATGATGTATCAACAACTTTGGGCTCCTCCGTAACCGTTTCATCCACCTTGAAAATCAAGTTGTCGGAACAATGGTTGAGAACCAGCCAATACAATTCGTCTTTCTTGGTTCCAACGCCACACTTTACACCATACTGTTTGCAAATTGCCTTCAGGTCATTGACTTTTTTCTCTTTACACACGGCAACTAGTTTCATAAATTCCGACAACAGAGATTGCACCAACTCTGGTTTCTTCATTTTGAATGAATTTTTGATTCCCAACTCCTTGCACTTGTCTTTGAGTGGGTCATTCGTAAGATTATTCAGATTTAACTCGGTCTTTGTGCGAAGCTCATCATGCTTTTGCGAATCGAGCGAATTATTATCAGTTATGTCTGATATTACGGTGTCAGTATCCATTTGCAAATATAGTGAAAAAACTTTATATTCTTTGCAAAATATTATGTAACAACTATCAAAAAACGCAACTACCACAACAAATGTATTGCTAGATTATTTGGGCTGTATTTATTCTTTTTCCAGTCGCCCTTAATTTTACGCGACCTTGACAAATAGTTTTTTCGCCGTGTTTTGTTTTTATGTTTTGTAAAATCTTCGTACCCCATTTGCCCAAAATGCACGATCTTACCATCGGGTGTGGTAACCATATACTTTTTTTCCTTTTTCGTAGAAAGACCAATCTTCGCTGTCTTTCCGAGGTATTTTTTAGCGAGACGATACACTTCGGTCGGATTTGAATACAAATGAATCGGTTTTGATGACATACTATATATTTATTATAATATTTCCTTCTTTCAAAAAATGACGGTTAGAAATATATAATATTTTATTATTATATATGAGTCGAGCATCAACCGCTTCAAGAAGCATGGGTAAAAGAAACATACTTGAAAAAGGCACACCTAAAACACACACAGTTAAAAAACGCAAAGAATGTACACACGAAAATCTGATTAAATTTTCAAATAAACATTACACGTATATTAATCAGGTGTTTGGCGATAGAACCATTCGCCAAATTATTGAAGAAGAATATCCGACAACGTGGGTATTTAATGTACAAACGACTGGCGCCGATTTCAATAATTCTTATCACCATACGGTAAAAGACAGGGAAACAGGACAAGAGGTATGCAGCGGAGAAGACGGCCTACAAAATTTAGCTATAAATATAAATGACACCCTATGCCAATCCTACTCGCTTATGAATTATTTTGAGATTCCAATCCCAGAAGACCAAAAAGAAAAACAAATGGCCATGATAAAAATGTATAGAGATATTATTAACGGTACTTTAGAATCGTTTGAAGGCATAAATTTCAAAGAAATAATAAATAGTCAAATATTAAAGGTACCCGCTAACCGAACATTGTGGACAAATTATGTTTCTAAAGGACACGTGAATATGAATACATTGTTTAAAAACATTAACGACACCCTCGACGAATGGGAAGAATACGGGTATTGGTTTTTTATTGGCAAAGGCGTGTGTCCTCGAGGGGGTCTCGGAATGGGTAAAAAAAAATCAAAAGCCAAAAGCCGCGGTACTAAAAAGAGAAAATAGGCAAAAAGACCGCAAAATTGAAATTTTTTTTTGCAAAAATATCATAGACATAAAATCTACATCCACATAATGAATACAAACAACGATATTATCGAAGAACCCAACATGAAAGGCGCCAAGAAATCTGTCAAGAGAGGTCAAAAGGAACTGACGCAAAAGGAACTGACGCAAAAGGGTCAAAAGGAACAAAAGGAACCGACCCCAAAGGAACTGACGCAAAAGGAACCGACCCCAAAGAAGGTGTCAAAAGGTCAAAAAGAACTGACGCAAAAGGGTCAAAAGGAACAGGAGCTTATCCAGGGCCCAATTGTTTGCCCAGAAGGCGTGATTGACGGCTGTCTCTTTACAAAAGAAAAGAGACAGGAATTGTACGGCAGGGTCGCCGGCGGCGGAGGCTCAAAGAAACCCGAAGAATACCAGCGCGAACAGATTACGCTGGGAACCGGTCGCGTTTGCAACACCACGCAAACCCGCATTAATTGGCGAAAGAACGAGATGAAAGAAATTTCGCAGCCCATGCGCGAACAGGACGGATTCGACTACACCGAAAACTTTGACGGAAAACAGGAATTCGGTTCCAACACCGTTTGGGTCAATTTGAAATCGGTGGTCGGGACCGGCGGTTCGCAGACGCGAACGCTTCGCGACGAGTGCTATCCTTTCGTCAACGCGCAACTGCTTTACCTCATTAAGACAAACTCGACCGATTGTTTCTTCGCAAACATCTTCGACGGAGACGAGGCGGCATCGAAGATGAAGATGTTCCATTATTTACTGGGTCTTCCCGAGTTCGCAGACGTAAAAAAGTATGTCTATGTCGGCGATTTGAAGGGCTACTTTGCATGGGTTAGCTCAAATGTATAAAATAAAAATTTAATAAAAAGACAAACAAACAACTCGATTGTTTTTTTACAATGGCTGCGTGGTTATAATGTGCAACACGATTTTGTAAGCCAGTTCAAATGGAATGCGTTTTCGCGCATACTCCTTTGACTCGCGAAACTGCGGTAAGAATAAACTCCATGTTTGCGCGCGTTTTTCCTCTACGATCCGGTTGAATTGAAGCGAGATGTTTTTCTGCTGCTCGGCGCTGAGTTCAATTCCCTGAACACAAAGCGTGGCATAAGACCGACTCGTGTCTTTTGCTTTGTATAAATACCCCTCTTTGTATTCGAGACAAATGCGCCCTGCCTCCTTCCCGCTGTCCAGCGCAGTTAGCGTTAACTCGGTTATTTTTTCATTGGTCTTCAGCACCTGACCTTCCACATATCTGCGTATGTGGATATTCGCATTCGTTATCGGTAAATTGTATATTTCACCGCCGATAATCCAGTCGTTCTTTTTGGAAAGCGTGAAATTTTGCGTGAGACCCGAAGGCATCAGCGTCCATTCGATGGTCTGTTCGTCCAATATCGTGTCGGATTTTTCAAACGAAAACGCAACCACCGTGGTGCTCGTGTCCGGAAAGACGTCTTCTTCGAAATATTTCACTTTGGATAACCGGTATTTGGATAAGAAATCGTTGCGGCATCGGACGTCGACGTCTCTCGGGGACAGGAAAAACCCCACCGGAATTATAAAGATTCCGCCCATACACGGCGATTGCTGCGTCAACGACGTTATGAAACATTTGTACAAATCGTTCGTGTTGTATTTGTCGAAAACCGTCTTTACGTCGCATTTGTTCCGCGCCAAATAGGGCGGATTGGTTATGATCCATTTGTCCGTGTAGACGGGCGGGTCCAATAAAGTGTCGCGCAACTGTATGCATTCTTTTTTGGGGTCAATGTCGTAAGCCTCGATGTTGCCGTTGTACGAATTTCTTAGCCAGTCGATTAAATCGCCCTTTCCGGCAAAGGGTTCTATAATTGGAACATCGTCGGGCGGCAATTGCAATCCCTCTAAGATATAGGTGCTGTTAACTGTGTAAAATTGGCCTTTGGTTTTCTTTCCAGTGCTCATTTTGTTATATTATGAGTTTGTTATTATATTAGTATTATTGTTCAATTTTATACATGCTTTAGTATAACGGGTTGAAAAATCATCGTTATATATATAGACAAAATAATGATAAGTATGAAATTACCCAAGAAAGAATCCGATGCGATGGAAATTGACGAAGAGGACCCAAAAAAACAAAATGGAACTCGACGTGATGTCGATTTGAATGAATTTAATCCTTATTCTGATTTTGCATGGAAAGTCGCGCGACCCATTAATTTCCCCGGCTACGAACACATATCGAATTATTTTTCAAAAACGCTTTTGGATTTCCCTATTTTTTTCAGCGATTTGCCGGATACCGTGGAGGACCCTTATTATCCATCGTATGTATACACGCCGGTAGAAGGTCCAGATATGAGTGATTTTATGAAAATTTATGAAAATATCGAGAAGATTATTGAAATAAATTTTGAAACGTGCAAAGAATATTCACAATCATGCGAACTGTGGGCGAAAGGAACGCGAAGCCATGCAACAGATTCGTGTTGCGGATTTACGGCTTCCGTGTTTTCGGTTTTTTTACACGAAGCCAATAAATTTGATGTTAATGACATCATTTCCAAAGAAAAACACACCGAAATAAGTGAAAAAGCCGTTTTATATTACAGAGAAATCGTAGGATACGGAAAACGCGATGAAGAATTTAGCTGGAACAGTCGGTGCCAAGGTTGGAAAAATGAATTGATGCAAAATGTGAATTTATTGTCGTTCTATTATGATACGGAAAAAGGGAAAGATGGCTATATGAAATGCGGAACATCTCATCATTTTGTCGTATTCATTCACACGGCAAAACCGGAGTTTTCTTTCATAATGGATTCGTGGGCTGGAAAAGGCGGAAGACGTGGAAAATGGATACGAATTATGTATACAGAACATTTGAATGCGGTTTTGAATGTAATTTCCGCATCTAACAGTAAAAGTGAAACAAACATACTAATTAATCAGTATTTTGCAGTTCCGAATAGTGCTACACATCCAAAAATGGATTTAATAACAAAAAAAATGTTTGTCGGTAACATACCATTAGATGATGAAGAATTCAGAATACAACAGTTGCATGCCACCGAACAAGCAAAACATCGATCATCAAAATCAAAAGGCAAAGGCAAGGGCAAGAACAAAAGTCGAAAGATCAAGGGGAAGAACAAAGGCCGAAAGGTCAAAGGCAAACGAAGTACTCGATAAAAATCTACTTTACAGATGGATGTGCAAAGCGTTTAAAATAATAATATATACTTTTTACTATTTATATATTATGAAAATATCGGTTATTTTTCCAACACGTAAACGCATCAAAGCGGTTAAGGAAGTCATCGAATCAATCGAACAGACATGCGACAATTTTGATAATGTTGAATTTTGCATATATTACGATATTGATGATATTGAAACCAAGGAGTTTTTGGATGATTTATCCAAAACATACAAGAATTTAAAATACACCACTACATCCGATAATATAAATTTAAGTGAAATGTGGAATTATGCTTATTCCACATTAGCAACCGGTGATATCATTATGCTTTGTGCAGATGATGTTCGATTTCGAACAAAATCATGGGATACCACGGTGATAAATGTATTTAATCATTTTGATGATAAACTAGTACTCGTTTATGGCAATGATGGCATTCAAGGTGAAAAATTGGCCACCCTTCCATTTGTTCATAGAAAATGGATTGAAGTCAGTAAATTTTGGTTGCCTCCATATTTTGTCAGCGATTATGTCGATTTATGGTTGCATGAAGTCGCTTCAGCATTAGGTCGCGGAATTTATTTAAATGATGTTTATACTGAACATATGCATTTTTCAGTGAATAAATCACCAAAAGACGAAACCACGCAAAACCGATTGGATCGCCATGAAAAACAAAATCCAGGGCGCATTTATAGTGAAAAAATACAAGAAAGAATTGCACATATTGAGTTATTGCAATCCTATATAAATGCCTTCCATGAATAAGTCCATTTGATTTCTTCAAGGGTTTAAAGCTTTCTCTCCATTATTTATTAATCAAATGGCTTACCAACTTTGCACTAATAATAAACGAATCTATGATTTTTACAACACCCATAAATCGCTGGATTTTGAACAAATCAATCTTCTCTGCATTGACCTCTTTGAAAACGTTCTTCAAGACGCCACTGCCACCATCAACAAATCCATTGGTTCTCAGATTCTCACGGAATGTTTGACTACCCGGGCACAAATGGCCGACCTCATGCAAGTCGTCAACACCAATTTGGCCAAAATGTCTGGCGACCTCCAGAATAAAATGCTGGATATCAAGCGAGAATACGTGGACGAAATGAAAACTGCATTAAGCGCGGATCTCTCCGACAAATTTGAAAAGAACAGTTCGGGGATTATGACCCGAATCAACATGGAAACCGTTTCTCTCATCAGTTCTCAGGTTATAGAGAAAACGTGTATGCTTTTAAACCAGATTGTCCCCGAGGGGAATAACCAGGTTGTCAATAAACTGCACGACGATATCCAGCGGTTCTACAACGACGAAATCAAAGCCATTACGAGTGGCAAAGAACAAATGGACGTATTCTTCGCGAATTTCGACACCAAATACGACCGGATGATGCAATCGGTCCAGACACCGATCCTGCAGGTTCTCTCCATGAACGACGAGAGAATCAACAAAAACATTAATCGACAGCAGGAAACCCAGGAGAAAATGTTGTCGAATTTGGAGGAGTTTTTAAACAAGTACAAAAACAACAGCAGTCTGAAAGGCAAATTCTCCGAAAACCTATTGCACAAGGTGATTATCCAAATGTTTCCCACCGCGGAAATCGTGGACACTTCCAAGATGAATCACACCGGTGATCTTATCGTGAAAAGAGAGAACCGGGATAGCATTATATTTGAGAATAAGGACTACGCGGACAACGTCTCTGCAGAAGAAGTCAATAAATTCATCGGCGACTGCGAGAAACAATCGATGCACGGCATCATTCTCTCGCAAAACACCGGAATCGCGTCCAAGAAAAACTACCACATTGATATTAAAAAGGGCAAAGTTCTGGTGTATGTGCACAACGTGGACTACTCCCAGTATAAAATCCAAATTGCCGTGGATATCATTGATACTTTATCGGAGAAGTTGAAACACACAGTTGCAGAGAAAGAAGAAAATACGATGAGTAAAGAGGTTTTGGAAGAGATTAACGCAGAATTCGCCCGGTTTGTGTTGCAAAAGGAGGCCGTCATCAATGTGGTGAAGGATTGCCAGAAGAAAATCATTGACGAAATCAAAACCATTTCGCTCCCTTCTTTAGAGAAGTATCTTTCGGGTAAATTTGGCGCGGACCAAATCACGTATACGTGCGACGTGTGCAACCGATTCACGACACAATCCAAGAAATTATTGGCGTCGCACAAGCGGACGAAGGAATGCAAAGCGCACAGCGCCAGCGAAGACAAAATCCACATTCGTATTATGGATAAATAATAGTGCCGATATAATTTAAAAACAACCACCCAATATTGGTATAATGCCCATTCCCAAAGTTATTTACCAAACCTGGAAAACCAAAAATCTGCATGAAAATTGCATTAAAATTAGAGACGCTATCCAGGCATTAAATCCCGAGTATCAAATGATTTTATACGATGATGCAGAGATCGATTCATTCATCAAAAACAACTACAATTCTGCCATATACAATTGTTTTTTGCAATTGAATGTAGGCGCGGCCAAAGCGGATTTTTGGAGATATTGCGTATTGTATAAAAACGGCGGCGTGTATTTGGACATTGATTCGGACATTGTGAAACCATTGGACCAATTAATCCAGGGATACGAACAGTGCATCATCACGCGCGAATCAAACCCAGGAATATTCAACAACTGGATAATGATATTTGAAAAAGAACACCCCATTTTATTAAAAACCATACTCAATTGTTGCCACAACATAACAAATCGAACCACCAATAATATTCTCTATTTAACCGGCCCAGCCGGACCATTTACCGATGCCATTAACCAAACAATGGTGCCATTTTACAACAACCAATCGATGTCTTTTTACAATAAACAAACGCATTTGTACTTTGAAAATGACGACAAATTAAACGAAATCCTGAATAACCCGATTCATGTGGTACGGTGCAAATTTTACGGAGTTGATATGGAATCTTTTGCAAAATGGAAACACGCATATACCGCCGATTTGTATCAGGGTTGCGTCGGTTGGCAAAATGAGACCGTGATTTTTACACCGTTGAACACCCTACAGGAAAATGTCAAAATGGCAATCGCAGAACATTTACAAATTTATCAGTTTGATAAAAAACTTAGATGCGGTATAAATCGCGACGGTGGATATGTTTTTGCCGACCTGGATGGCGAATACGATTGCTACATTTCCGCGGGAATATCCGACGAAGAAAGTTTTTCGCGCGATTTCATCAATAAATACGGGATGAACGAATACAATTGTTTTGGATTTGACGGAACGATAGCCGGATATCCTTACCAGTATACCAACAAAATATCGTTTATTCGGAAAAATATCGGGGTTGTCAATGATGATGCCAACTGCAATTTATCGTTTTTGACCAGCAAATACAGCAACATTTTTTTGAAAATTGATATTGAAGGGGGCGAATACCCGTGGATAACCAGCATTGATGAAGAACAATTGAGTAAGTTTAAACAAATTGTCATTGAATTTCACGGAATCACGAACGACGGTTGGGGGTGCAAAAACGAAGACAAAATAAAATGTCTCGAAAAATTGGCAAAAACGCACTATATGGTTCATGCACACGGAAACAATTATGGCCCGGTCGTAAATAATATTCCAGATGTGATTGAATTGACCTATGTGAATAAAAATTATTTCAACTCTGTTCCCGAATTGAACACACAATCGCTGCCAATTGCGAATTTAGATTTTCCAAACCAGGGTCATAGAGACATTGATTTGAATTTTTATCCATTTGTGCAAAAAATATAAGGAGATTTGAGGACTTTTATATAATTATATGCTGGTTTCTATAATTATATTTGGATTGGTTGCGCTCGTCAATGGTGCAACATTTTTACTCGATAATGAAGGGTGGACTATCGTGGGAAATAAACGGATCGCCGAGGCCAAACACCACTCCTATATCATGGGACCCAAGATGTCCAACTACATTTTGGGAACGGACGACCTGGTGAATGTGGATTTCCGGAACCGAGACGATAAAAATCTGTGGTATTTTCGGTCTCCGCCCATCACTTTGGTTAAGAGACCTGGGTTGATGGTTTTCACCATAACGAGTTTTTCGGGTGATTTCACCAAACTGAATGCGGGTTTACCCTTGGTTAAAATAATCGGTGCAGACAACTTAAGTGTTGCATTTGATAAATTGGTGTTTGGTAATTCAGACACCTTTAACGGGAAAATGACAACTGTCAATGTGCCATTGGTTAACCTGAATGCAAAGATTTTTCAGAAACCGTTCGTCGTAGAGATATTGGGCGATTGGACTCGAGGAATAGAGACGGTGGCGATTGACAATGTGGAGTTTTATTAGGGCGGTTCTCACTTCTTTTGCCAAAGCAAAACCGTAATCCCCAAAGAATTGGTAAGACACAAAACAAAAATATTTTTAAGTATATCTTTGTTTTGCTCATTCATTGTTTTGCAGGTATCTGTAGAGAAAACACGTTTACTCACAAATTGTTGCAATGGTCGTCGGAACATCTATAAATGTTTATGCGCAAAAAACATTTATATGGTTTCTTATACACGTGAACATTTACTTACTGGGCTCGCACTCGCCCGTTTTTTTATTACGCCGCTGCCCCTTTGGGCATTTCGGTTTCTTCTCTGTCTTACTCGAAGAGAGAGATGATATTTTCTTAGTATTTGGTTTGCATTTTTTAACACCGTTGACCAGGATGGTCGAATAACCAGTGGGGCATTTGGTTTTGCCGACCGGCATATCAATGATTTGCGATTCCGACTCCGGTTCAATGATCGATGCAGCCTTTGTTCGTTTATACAGCAACAGAGACCAATTTTTGTAGACATATTCTCGGTCAGTTGACAGTTTCGTATTTTGCTGATCATTTAATTCGCGACCATCCTTTATGCTTTCGTAGTAATAATGGCCGCCCCCCTCTCCTCCCAAATGAATGACAATTCCATTCAGCGCATAATTTCCGCCTTCAACCATGGATATCTCATTTTCAATTTCGATTCGGGTGTTTAATTTGGTATTCACGGTTTTTCGCACGAAAGAAACAATGAGGTAATCGCCGACAAAGTTGGTGTGCACTCCGTTTTTCAAAGTATAATAGCAATAATCGCGCGTATTGCCATCTTTGTTTAATGGCGTTCCCTCAATAATTTGTTGCATTTTTGCCGCGTTCATGCCGCGAAGATTCTCTCGGATTTCACTGTCCGACCGCGAAATGATATTAACACAATCGCCACTATCTCTCGGCGAAATTTCTAATTTATTCAAAAAGGTTTGAACGGTGGTACTCGCCGCGGGTTTTATTATATACTGTATTTGCGGTTCGGCCTTTGAACTGAGTATGTATTTTTCGGTTTTGCGTTGGGTTAATATCTGGGCATTGGTTTTCGAGTTATCATCCAAATAATATTTTATGTCGTTTTGCATAAGGCCGAAAAATTGAAATACCGGAAATTCATCGTATACCCGAATATCGGTATTGTTTGGAATAAATGACGTTAAATTTGTAAAAAATTCGGTTGCATCTTGCTGTCGATTGTAATTATTTTTAAAAAGCAGTTTGGGTATTGTCTCTAGGATGTTTTTTAAATTGGCAGTTGTGTATTGTGCTTTTCGGTCGACGTATAAAAATATCTGTTTTAATGCATTGCAAAAAATATGCAGTTTTGACTTAGTGTTCCAGGTTCCATCCATTATGAATTTTTTAAAAATGTCAACATCGTACAACATTTGGTAAATGCCGTTTGCCCAACACGTATTTCCCAGGTTTGGAATACCCCGGCGGGGCTCTTCCGATTCCTCTTCCGATTCCGATTCTTCCTTCTCTTTCTTCTCTTCCTTCTTTTCCTTCTCTTCCTTCTTCTCTTCTTTCTCTTCTTTCTTTTCCTTCTTATCCTCCTTTTTTAATTTCTGCGTTTTATTGCGTATGGCCAATTTCAATTGTTTCTCTGTTTTTATCCGCGATTTATCCGACATAAAGGGCAGAGACCAAAATATTTTCTCGATGGATTTGCCAACAAACTCGCGCGTCAACGCTTTTTGCGCAAATTCGCGTCCTGCTTCTGCTATTTTTTGCGCCTTTTCCGGATGTTTCTCACACCATTCGATTATTTTCAACAGATTCGACATGTCGGGTTTAACCATTAAATAATGTTTCCCCGATTCAATGAGATGGTCCACCCACGAAACATACTGACTCTCTACACGAAGTATGAGAGAACCAGTCATCATCGTTGTGAGCAACCGATATGCATTCACATTGCCGTCAATATGGATAATGTATTTGTAATTGCTCTGTTCGGCCATCGACTTGAACCCGCCCGGTTTTATGCCCGTATTGAGCATTCCCAGTCCGTGGACCGGGTCGAATTTGATTGATTTCGAATCAATGGTTTTGCCTTTGCCGACGATTTTCACGTCCAACAGGGGCGAGTGAATGCTGATCAATTTGAGTCGCTGGTTGGTTTCGGTCGTGTATCCGCACCCGGAAGGACCGCCGCGGAAGACCGCTTTGTGGATTTGTTTGTCGTTCCAATTCACAATGTTGTCGCCAAATTTCATGTCTTTTCCCAGAACGATGAACAAATCGTCGTAGTTGGGAAACGGAATGTCGTTGTATTTTTTCTGACCAGACAGACTCATTATTGGCAGATAATGCATATGGCGAAAATCCTCGGGCAACATTTTGTCACCGAGGACCATCGGAAAAGGTTCGTGATTGTCGCGGCGCAATATAACCGCATCGGTCAAATTCAATATGAACACGCCATTCGGCAATGTTAATTCGTTCAACAGTTCGATGTATTCGTTCGTATTTTCGGTTGCGTCATCCTCCGCGTCGGCTCGAGTCCGGGGTTTCGCAATGCATTGCATAATTCGGATTGGTTGAGATGACACCATTTTACGAATAAAATTGCGCTGGTCGCCGGTGATTAATTTATTGGAACCCAGTTTTTGCAAACTTTTCTGGATTGCGTCGTCAAATCTTTCTGGACTTTCTAAACAATCCAATTTGAAAAATTCTTTTTTATTCGGCCCTACACACAACATATAACAATTGTGGGCGAGACCCATATATATGTATTCCAGTGTGTTGCGCAGGGTCTCTTCGTTCATTAACCAACGCGACGAAGTCGCGTGTTCGGGCACCGGTTCTTTATGATCTTTAAACAATTCTTTTACATAGGCATTATTTTTACTCGGATTATCAATATAGCTCAAACCCAAATTGTATGCCTCGTCAATGTTTGTTATAAACCTTTTCCCGGCCATTGATATATAATATATACAAACAAATAGTTTATTCGCCACATGGTCAAATCTGTTGGATTTATAATAAATATGATTTATTATAATATATAAATGCCCAAAAAAACGCGAAAGCGCTCTTCAAGAAAACAGAGAAAACACCGAAAATCAGTTTCGGCAAGAGGACCGAAACCAAGTTGTTGCATGTGTGGAAAATCGGTTGATCTGAAGAATGCACTGATTCCCGCAAAATGTTTCCAGAAAAATATGGGAAGAGCGCATCGCATATGTACCAGTTGTTGGTGGGGGACCGAAAAGCACCCCGGGTTCGCCCAAGAAGGTCCGGCCCATAATTGTCCAGGTTGCGAAAAAGGATTATTACTAACGGAATTTTCAGAAGAAAACGGTCCAATTGATTTGAGTGAGTAGACCTTACGAAATAAAGTTTACATAATATATAATGCCCAAATTGGACAAGGAAGACCAAGAAACCATAATAAAAAGATTGGAGAGATATTTTAAGAACAATCAGTTTACAATAGAATACGAATTTGAGAAGGATTACGACCATTATTATGTCAACAACCCAGATTATGACGAGGATGCGTCTGTGGATTCATCCGCGGATTCTAGCGCAGGGCACTTTGATGACGACGGCAATTTTTCTGAATACGACACCCACACTTTATTGGTATTATCCAAGGAAACAAACAAATCGTGCATTAACATAACCTTTCACAATTCGCGCATCGCCGATATTTGGACTTTCCACATTGATCTTCTAAAAAGATGCACAATAACTGGTTCGGAATCGCTGAATAAAATAGAGAAATTCGCAAAGTCCTTTCCCGACATTAAAACCATTTCTTTGGACGACAAATCCACCATAGAATTGTGCGAAAGACCCGAAATATTTATTCATTTGAGCATATTTTATATTTTGCACTCGGGCGTGTCCTGGTACAATTCGAAGGGGTACTATTCGGCAAATTTTAAAGAAGAAACGAAACACAATAAAAAACAAATTGAGAGACCGCTTATTCACTTTCTCTCGGAATGCATTGGTAGTGGTTCGGTATCCAAAAAGGAACAAATGATTCGAGGAATTGATTTGTTTTACCGCGGTGATAAAGACCTTTCTGTCACCGATTTTTTCAACATTGTGAAGAGAGTCATTCGGAAGGAAACCAATTTTTGTCAACCCAAATACCAATGGCTCAGCGACATTTTAAAAATAATATTGTTTAGTCGCGTCCTGAAATACGACGGCGAACTTGTAAAAATGGTGGAGAGAAAATCACCAAAAACAAGGAAGATAAGGTCTTCGTCCAGGTCTTCGTCGAAATCCAGGTCTCTAAGTGCATAATAATATTTTGACAACAAATATTATAATGCCTCGGACATGCAAAAAAAATGGCAGTAAGCGGTTCATATCTGGCCACGACAACTGCGTGTATACGAGTAAGAATAAAACGCGTTCCGGAACTTACACCGGCCATTTCAAAAACGGCAAATATGATGGCAAAGGCAAATACGTGTGGAAAAACGACGGTTCTACCTATTTAGGTGAATGGAAAGACAATCTTTTTGACGGCAAAGGAACCTTTCACGGTGCCGACGGTCAAATAATGGGCAAAAACTGGAAAAAAAATAAAATGACGGGTCCGGGAAAACGGATCTATCTGGTTGAAGACCCGGAATCAAAACCCATGACCCAAATCGAATCGGGAACATATAAAAACGGAGACCTGAACGGCAAATGCAAAATGGTTTTTTACAACGGCGTATTCGACGGAGTTTGTAAGAATGACGCGCGGACGCGCGGGACCTACAAATACAATAACGGCATGTCCGTATCGGGCAAATGGAAAAAAACCAATCAATACGGCAAATGCAAAATCCAATACAGCGATGGCGTTATATACGAGGGAGAAGCCACAAAGGGTATTCCCAGCGGTTTGGGTAAATACATCTGGAAAGACGGAACCATTATCCGCGGTTCATGGAAAGACGACCCCAATTATTTACATGGCAAATGCAAAATCGAATACCCGTCGGGGTCGAAATACGCAGGCGAGTGCAAGGACAGCGAACCCAATGGCGAGGGAATTCTGCGCAAAAAAGACGGAGCCGTTTTGAGCGGTTTGTGGAAAAACTCATTTCTCAATGGTTATTGCACGATTAAGGACAAAAAGGGGACGTACCGGGGCCTTTGCAAAAACGACAAGCCAGTTTCGAAGACCATTAAAAATAAAAAATAAATTTCTAAAATGTTTTTCACCTCCGATAAAAACACCGATTATTATGGTAATTCCATATAATTTTCATTTTTTAAAAAATCATTATACTGCTCTTTTGTAAAAAAATTATAATTAAGTAAATTACATAATACTTTCATTACTTCTAAAAATAAAAATGTTTTAGGATGAACACACGATAGCATTAAATTAGTATCTTTAAAATTATATAATATATTTGAAATTTTTATATCTACATTATTTTCATTTTCTCTATTTATTAATTCTTTTATAGAATTATCAAAATCATTATAAATTAAATAAATACTCGGAATTTTAATTAATTTACAATTATTTTTCTTTATTTCGTTTAATGTATTTGTATTAGAAAATAGTGATTTATTTACATCTATATTTTGATATATAATAATATCACTATCTTTAATTGTTTGAATTGAATTATCATAATCTACTATTTTATTTTTACATTTCACACTCCAACCACCAATATGTTCTTTAAATTCTTCACCATATAAAACCCAACAGATATTATTATTTTTATTTAATAGTTGTTGAAAATAAAAACATAATGATACTGTTTGACAATTACCGATAAATGTTATATTCATATTTACATTATCAATAAAATAAAAAACTCAAATAAAATAATTCTATATCATATGAAAGACCAGAAAAATATGTAGCAAAAAATAATTGGTGTTTTAAATGTCTAATGGTGTAAAAAAACAAAAGTAGAGAGAAAATCGAAATATTAGATTTGGCGTAGTTTCAACTACTTTTTTGAAGAATCAGCGGATTCTTCTTTTTCGATAGTGTATAGAATGTTTCGATGGATTGCGCTCATTGTCTCTGTTATTGGTCAAAGCTTCGCGACCGACAAAAACCTTACGGTCGGTCAAAGCTTCGCGACCGACAAAAACCTTACTGCATCCCCCATAACTCGCGACCAAATTATGCAAAGGGCTCAGGTGTGGGTCGATGAAAAGGTCCCCTACTCGCAAACTGCAACTACCAATGGATACCGCAATGACTGTTCCGGCTACGTTTCTTACTGCTGGGCGTCGTCCACCTCGGGTGGCGGACATGTGACGAGCAATATGCAGGAAATTTGCACCAAAATCTCCAAAACGGATATGAAAAAGGGCGACGCCATTCTCAAACCGTCCACCCATGTCCTGCTTTTTGGCGGATGGATTGACTCGGATGCCTTCTACGAATACGCCGAACACCAAACCGGCGACGTTTGTCGAAAATCCACCGGCTCTTACAACTATTTTGCGACCAATGGTTATTTTCCGTGCAGATACAACCTGGTTTCAAATTGATAAACCCGCACAAAATTGAAATCTTTTTTCACAAACAACTGGATAATATAAAATCAAAAAATCAATTCAGAACAATGGAACCCGAATATTTAGTGTATAGGGACCGAATCGAGATAATGAACGGCCTGGATACGGACCAGAATGGATACTGGTTAACAGAAGAATTGAGTCTTCTTAAGCCAGGCAATTATACGGAAAATTTATACAAGGGAGTGCCGGAAATCTATGTCAGCAAAGCGGTTCTCTGTTATCCAAAGTACAGAGACGTGATTGAGCTGGCCATCGAAAAGGCGTTGCCGATCAAGGGCGACGCGATCATTCTGGAGGATGGGACATTGTTCGTTCGAAAGCGACCGTTTATCAGCGTGAAGTCCATCGTTTTGGTAGGAATACTTATCATTGGAATCTTATTTAGTTATATTAGTCCCAAAAAATGAGATAAATCTTAACCCATAAATGAAAAATGAGACAAAAATGTCTCCTTTTTCATTCCTTCGCCTATTTTATATGTGCGATTCGCCCTTCTCTCAGACCTCGTCGTACACTCTCTCTCTCGAACCTTATTTAAACACATACTCCAAACAATACCAAAACATAATCACCATTGATAAAATGCCGCTGGGACCTCTTTCCCAACTGGTTTCTCATTACAATCCGCCCAAATTGTCGCCGTTCCAACGTGTAGAGAACAACCATTGTTGCAAATACGCCATTCGTCGCAATTATAGCGGCAAAGCCATTCGAGACGACTATTTTTTAACCACGGAAGACATGCCTTCTCTGTTGGGATATTTAAACGCAAATGGATACACTATTGACAGCAATACCACCAAAATTGTTCAAAAGACGGGAACCAATAAAAATATGGTCTGCATATTTACGTATGCGAGCTAAAGGGAAGAGTCAGGTTTCACCTTTTACGTCTTCTCTTTAAAAGAGTTTTATAAAAAGGGTTTTATAAAAGGTTTAAAAATATTTTGCCATCTAGTATAATGCAATCACTCGAAACCAAAATTAATATATTAGAGAAGTTCATCTCCGAAATCCAAACCATGAATACCGCGTTGCTAGAGAACGAACCGACAACGGAACTGTTCCAAACCAATTTATCGGAAATTGTCAACCAATTTGAAGCATTGGATTCGGATTCCGATTATGAATCAGACACAGACTCGGACATTTCTTTCACCGAAGAAGAGAGAGAACACATTGAAAGCGAAGAGCATTGTGCGTTTTTGAAACGGTATTCGCTGAAACCGACCGCCGGAATTAGGTTTGTCCCTAAGTGAACGTAGATTCACCTTTGCGTATCCCTTCTTTAAAAAGGGAAGGTATAAGGGAAACCGTAGGTTTCCTTTAAATATCTCCATTTAGGTTATAATGACCATGATTTTCACACCCAAACGACACGGCACCGGAAACGGACGTGTATTGCCCATCGACAGTATCAAAAACCAGCAAGGAAGCATATTCAATAAATTTGTTGCCGGTTCCGGTGTAGGTGCCACCAGTGTATCTGTACGTCGCGCCAAAATATACAACGCATCAGCTAGACGCCAAACATTCAGTTTGACAAACTGCGTCTACAACATTATTGCATAAACAATTTAAAAATAGGACACTAAATATTGTAAATGTCCTTACAATATTTAATTGACAAATGCGGAAAACAGAAAGTCATCAATTTGTTGCCGAGTTTGTTTATAACAATTGACACAGAGAATGTTGATACTGAAAATATAATATGCGAAAACGACTACTTTATCAATCCCCAAAACGTGGTGGATGCATTGTACAAAAACGAGTATGCAAACAATTACGAAAACATGATCGAAATCATACACAATCTTGCACCAATTGTAGAGATGTTTCATGAAATGGCGATTGACAAAGCGATGTATGACTCCGTGGTAATCAGTTATTTGGGGAAAAAACATCTCCGGTTCAAAAACAAATCGGATAAAAAGTTCGGAAAAACGCTGTACCTGGATGTGCAGACCGTGCGCATCGCGCTAACCGATATGCAGACGAAGCAAACCGTGTCCACCATATTTGGAACTGGACTGAAACTTTGTGTGGGAACACTGTTATTCTCGTTTTTTCACGTACACTATTTTGGCGCACTGCGCAACATGTGTTTTTTTAGAAAATAAAATGGATTTTGACAATATTGTGTTGAAACCGGGGGTCATATAATTATATGATTGGTCATATAATTATGCGTCAAACAACAGTGAAATAAATGGGTTTGCAATGATTGCATTTTTTTCGTCTTGCGTCAATTCGAAGCGATCTAAATTTTTATCGTTCCACCAACTATAGTGAAAGCTAATATACAATGGCACATTGTGTGTTTTGTGTATGTGAATCAAATCGTTCAATATATTCTCTTCGCCGCCTTCAATGTCCACTTTGATAAGACTGATGTTGTCTGGTTCGATTTGATATTTTTGGATGATACGTGGCAATGAAATTGTCTCGGAAAAATAAAAATCATCCGAATCGTTCATTTTTGAGTTGCTTAAAAACTTATTTTTACCGATTTTTATCCGAATATTATCAACATTGAAGATGGCATTGTGAATCAACGTGTAATTTTGCAGACAATTAGTTTGTAAATTGGTTTGCATATCTTCAAATGAATTATTATCAGCCTCCACCGAATAGACGTGTTTTGATTTTCTGGAACCATACATTGCCGTAGTTCCAATCCAGCCGCCAATATCGATAAACACTTTGTCTTTTTGCAAATATTTATCGAATATGGAAAACGTTTCGTGTTCCCAATTGCTGTAAATATCTCGCCAAAATGACAGATTTGGATTATTCTCTGTATTTTCAATGAGGAATAGCTCATTGTTTTTTACGACCTTTATGTAGTTCTCTTCGATGTATGTCATAATTAATCCTTTGATAGTCGATATGCCGGTTGTTTTTTTGCATATTTCATAATTTTCGAAGACATTATACACTGGATTGCATTTATTTCCATTGCACTTATTTCCATTGCACTTATTTCCATTGCATTTATTTCCATTGCATTTATTTCCATTGCATTTATTTCCATTGCATTTATTTCCATTGCATTTATTTCCATTGCATTTATACCAAGGCAAATGTTTCGTCACAAAATCACCAGCAACCCTCACATTAAAGTGGGGTTCCGTGAATTCTTTATTAACAAGTGCAAATGTGGTGTCGATTGAACCTACATATAACTCATAATTTGGATCATCTATCCTGTTTTCCCAGAATGCATGTTCCCATTCATAGATGGTTTTGCCGTTATAATATGCGTATTGATACATTTCATCATAGTCCGAGATATCCAGCGCAAATCCCACTTTACCCGCCCGGTATTTGTCCGACAGTTCGGACAATATTTCAATGAAATTGGTCGGAAGATTTTCGTTGAATTGCAAATCGGGGTCGGTCAATACATATTTGTCGGGCAAAGCATCATATATGTGCGCATTTAACGTGGATGATACCCACGGACCATTGTTCGCATTTTCAATAATGGTGACATCGGTGTTCTTCAAAAATTCAATTGTATCTAAACATGTAGATGCGTTGTTGAGAATAATAGTGTTGTCATAATATTTTGGATTTATTTTCTGGATTTGCGCCAATGTGTTTTGCACATATTTGTAATTGTTGTAGCAAATAATTATGATTGGAACGCTCATTATACTTATTTGCCGATTTTTTATAAATATTTTTTACGCGTCAATTCTTTTATGCGTCAATTCTTTTATGCGTCAATTCTTTTATGCGTCAATTCTTTTAACCACTTTCTCTGCAGTTTCCAGCGCGCCTTCCATCCATTGTTGGTTATTCGCCGAGTAATGTTCGCCGCAAACATAGAGAGGTGTGCCTTTGAACGGTTGTAAAAAGATTTTCTCTAATTCGGCGCTGTCCGCGCCTTTTCCCCAGTATCCTACACCGCATCCCCAATGAAACACTTTGGTTGAAATGGGTAAAGGGATGTCTATGCCCAGCGTTTCTTTGTACAACTTCACTAATTCCTTATTGACTCCTTTGACGCCTTCCGATTCAAATAGCCGCAACCAAAAGTCCGCGTATTTGTGGTCCGTGTAAGAAGCCATAATGACACCCATTTTTGAATCAATCGGAATGATAATGCGCAAATTGTTGTTGGTGGTGATTTTCGGCAAATCGCGAATCCACGCGTTCTCTCGATTCGTCATATCAAATTTGCAGTAGATGCGACACAGGGGGAAACATTTGATGTAGTCCAGTTCTTTATATATGGGTTTGAACAAAGCCAACTTTTCTAACCCCTGTTTGGGAACCGCGAAGACGCAATTGATGGAACGATAGGTGTGGACTTTCGTTTTAATTACAAAATGATTTTGGTCATAGGTTGCAGAGAAAACCTCCGAACCCGTGAAAATGCGTCTCTCTCCCAAATTAATTTTGGAAACCAGTTTGTTAATCAGTTGAGTAAGACCGCCCGCCAATACAAAGAACTTCTGGCGCGGATTCAAACCGCCCTCCATCAATGCAATGCAGTCGTAAGCGTTCATCTCAACCAGTTCGGTGGAGTAGCCGAAGGCGTCGTGGATGTGTTGGATTTCGTTTGTGCTAAGAACATCCTTTGCAAAATCGGTGAAAGTCTGTGAAATCAGATTCTCTTTGGTCTCTAATTTACTTGCGAGAACCACGCGGGCAATCAATGGCGCAATGGGGGTGGGGCTGTTCACGTAGACCTCCGTCATTAAATCAAATAATTTTGAGAAAGGATTAAATGGCCGGTCGTCAAAATCAAATACGGAGTCGTAGAGAATGGGGGTTCCGTCGGCGGGGGAGTAAAACGCGTCGGGCGAGGCCTCCACGATTTTATTGTGCAATCCCATTTCTTTTAACAAATCCAATATTAAATGGTGGTTCTCAGAGAACCGGGCTCCGCCCTTCTCTACTGTCATGTATTTGTCAGAATAGGTGAGAAGTCGCCCACCTAAATATTTCTCCTTTTCCAAAATGATAAATCGGTGCTTTGGATCGCGTTTTAATAATAAATGCGCCGAGTAAAGACCGGCAATTCCGCCGCCAATGATGATGGTATCGTATAGCTCCATTTTGATATAAGGATAAAAAAACTAAGAGAATAATTGAATGGGTAAAAATCAATAGGATGTAGGATTTATTTTTTGTCATTGGAAACACAATCCATGTTTTGAATCCACTTTTCAATGGATGCATAGCTTTCGGGATATTCCTTCTTGGAAGCCCAAATTTGGGTTGTTCCGGTGCCAAAGTATCCAGTACCTAAAAAAAAATAATTTGAATTTAGAGATTGGTCTAAATGTATGGTAAATTTTTCTGCGTGTTTGTCAATATCCACACACCGAATAAAAGCGGTGTTTACAATTCGATTGGTAAATTTGATAAACTTTGTCATTCTGATGATATTTTATTCAATTTATCTCTAAGTGTTTATGAAAAAATCTTAGAGAGAAGCGAAGCACCTTTATTTGAATGGATTGATTCCATTCTTTTTGAGAATTGTCACCAACAGAGAAATTTTGTTAACATCAAAACCAACACCATATGCCGGCATACCATACAAATAAATGTAATAACTGTAAACGGGCGCCAACTTGAATGTTTTCGACATTTTTAATTGTCCACATGCATGAGACATTGTTTTAACATCATTTTTACCTGAGAGAATTTCTTCAATCTTTTTGTTCAACATTAACACTCGAATATCGAGCTCAGCATTTCTTGTAAAGAGATACTTGGAATTGTATGCACCATCCATACCATCTCTCGCAATTTTGAACAATAGGCGTAAATTGCTGTGTCTCTGCTTAGAAATAGCAGCAACCATTATGTCGTTCAACATCATATATGCAGACAGGGAATCCGGAATTTCCATGTATTTGCGCAATGCCATTTTCTCTACATAATACGTTTCAATTTGTTGCAATGTCTTAACCATTTCTGTGCTTAACTGCAAATCCTGTTCTGAATTGCTGTTGACGGGATTAATTATTGATTTGCTGGAGGATTGTACCCCAGTCAATAATGATTTGCTTTTGAACATGTCTTAATATAGTAGTTGAAAAGTGTAATAAATAAAAATCGTCAAATATCTTAATGGACGGACTGGATTTAGATATCAACAATTACACAATAAAAGACCTGGAACGATTTTTCCAGATTGCGCCCAATAAGAAGTATTCGGCGGCGGACATTGAATTGAAAGAGGCCGAGCTAAAAGAAGTTCTGTTGTCTACCGGCCACATTGATAAAAAGTTCAAGCGCGATTTGATGGCGTTTTTGGATACGGCCAAGGACTGGTTAATCACCGTGAAGTGTAAGAATGAAACGAAAAACCCAACCAGTTTCCACAATGTTCCTAAATTAGAAAAGTATCCGAATGTTCCAGCATCGAGAGAAGCGATGCCTAGAATGGAGGAACTAATGGAGAGACCCGATACTCCTTATGTAAACACGTATTCCAGTGAATATTTTCCCGGAATCATGAATCCGCTCAAGACCCGCGTGATATCCAAATGTGTTAACATTGATACGCGGTTTAGAAGCAATATGAGCCAAACCAACAGTTCCGATTTCTTAGTGAATTTGCCCATCCGGTTGCAGAAAGTGGTTTCCATGCAAATAACGGCAATTGAGTTTCCGGTTTCCTTCTACGGAATATCCGCCAAGTATGGGAACAATTATTTTTACATTTCAGTAAACCATCAAGAAGTTGAGGAAGGAGATATGTTCGAAGATTCCAAAATTATTATTGTGCCCGATGGAAACTACAATGCAAACGATTTCATAGACACCATCAATACGTTGATTTCTGGAAAAAATCCGAACGGTACGCCCCTAGATCCAACCAGTATATTCAATTATGTAGTGTTCCGTTTAGACGTTTCCCAAACTGGTTCGGGAACGGCAAAGGTTATAATAGAGACTACTGGAAATTTGGCATATACAATTCAGCAAATCAGCATTGATTTCTCTCTTGACATCAATGGAAACCCGGACAAAACACCGATAACATCGAAAATTGGAATGAATTTGGGGTTTTTAAAGCGCAGATATCAGGATGCGACAAGCTATATTTCCGAAACACTTGTGGAACCAGCGACGGTGCGGTATATCTATTTAGCAATAGACGATTTCAATAACAACGTGAACAATCATTTTATATCCGCGTTCAATAGTTCCATCCTCAGTCCGAATATTTTAGCAAGAATCTCGATCAAAGGGTCGTATTTCAGTTTAATGATGGAATCCGATTTGAACATGACCACCGAGCCGCGGAAATATTTTGGTCCGGTGGATATTCAGAAGATGCATATCCAAGTATATGACGACCATGGGCGTATTTTAGATATGAACAGCGCCAATTTTTCATGTTGCATTTTGTTTAAAATGTTATACGACCTGTAGAGAATTATAATTTTTGTAATAAAAAATCTTCTTTATTAATATATAAAATGGCTGAAGAAACCCCCCTTCTTGATCTTTCCCGAAACGACCTTGCTGACCTTGAGGATGTTATGACTGGCAATTTGTATGCCATTGGTGCTACTGGTGGTTTCACCATGGAGCGTGGATACGACACTGTTAAGCTTGCTGAGCAGGAGGCACCTATCCTAGTTGATGTGATCAACTCCGTCCAGGTTGCTATGCCTGTTTCCTTGTTCAATGATTTACTTGGTGTTTATGACACTGTTACTGATTCTTATGAGAACGACGAGATCACCATCTCTGCTGAGGATTTTGTTGACAATATTACTGCAAGTCGTGTTATTTCCGTCGGATTATATGAAACTTTGTATTCCGATTTTGAGGCTTACGTTAGAGCCTACTTTGGAAACCAAGGTGGCTTTGAGTCTTTGTTCACTGGTGCTTCTGAGTTCTCTGCCGCTGTTGGCGAGGGCGAGGCTGCCAGCACTGATTTCGACGGTGAGGCTTTCGTTGCTCTCTTGACTGGTGCTGAGGCTGCCGAAGAGGGTGGACACTATGTCAGTGATCTGTCTGGTTCTATCACAATTACCAACATTGCTAACTTGTTGAAGTACGTTGTTGATGGTAACGTCTTTGGAAACAGAGACCCCGCTGATCAGGACTATGGTCTTGCGGATAAATTCCTTCCCGGTGATCTTATCTGGGTGCCCGAGGGAACCACTATTGTGTTGAAGGTTGCCATTGACCGTGAGTCTTTTGCTCCTTTGAACAACGTTGGTCCCACAACCGGCGGTGTTTACTTGGATAACCAGACCACAAACGCTGGTGCTGTTAACTACACCAGTGAGACTGTTGCCACTACTGAGTTGATTACTCGTACCCTCACTGCTCCTCTCCTTATCAAGATGGTGACTGTATAAATGCAGCATTAAGTTTGTAAATACAGCATTACCTCGGTAAATGCATAATATCATTATAAATAAAAATATCAATTTTTATTTATCTCAGGTCAGTTAATTACACATTTTATTTTCAATCATCTATTTCTCGTGCAAAGAAAACATAAAGATTCTGTATGTAAAATATATACAAATGTTAAATGGGGTTTTTGATTACAAACGGTTTAGAAAAACACCATTACCGGATATGCCAGCACCCATTATGATTAAAGGACCCAGAGGCCCGGTCGGTGCCAATGGAACACCCTATCGACCACAGGATGTATACACGGGTCCAACCGGCATAACCGGCATAACGGGTCCTCAAGGCCCAGTGGGAACATTTGATGGCCGGCCATTTTATGAAAATCTGCAGGCTCAAATCCCGAACAATACATTTTCATTTGGAACCAATGCAAATCCGTTTGCATCTGCGAATATCAATTATGGAAAATTTGGTCCACTCGATATGAGCACAAATGGAGTTTTTCCTTCCGGAACAAATGATTTGGGAGCAGAAACCCAAAAGTTTAATAACCTTTTTGCAAAAAAGGCGTTCATCGAGAACACGAGTTTGGTGATTCGCGACCAAAGCGGAAACAAAATAACGATGTCGTTCGATTTGGAAAACTACAAAATTGTATATGACGTGGTTAATAAAAACGGCAACAGTTTTAAATTGTACAGCATCGAAAATATCAACAACACGCTCGATGTGAATCTTTTCCCCTACACCGGTCTCACATTTTACAAATCGGTAGACCCCGTTTATAATGTGATTGACACAATCACCACCGAAATCTACACAAATCTGCAGTCGACGGATAATTTGGAACAGGCAACAACAGGTTATTATATCATTATGGCGTCCGACGGGCGCATAGATACTCCATCCACCGTATCCGTGGAAAAAGACGCGACAACATACACTTTCAACCAGGAAATCCAGGGTTTGGATCCGGGCATTCTGAACCTGGATGTATTGGCGGGCGATATGATGATTATGACGGTGTATAAGGCGGTAGGGGAAACCAATGTATACACGGTCAAATGGTCGCATTTCGCAATGTCGTATCCGGTCAATTCCGTATCAACCAGTTATTTTATAACCAATTCGGTGACAACTGAAAAAATTGCGGATGGCGCGGTCACCAATGAAATGATTTCCGACAATACAATTACCAATGATTATTTGGCGAATGCAGGTATCAGCTTTGGCAATTTCTCTCTGAATTCCATCTCTGGAACAAAAATTAGCGATTATTCTTTGCTGGGTGAGGATTTTGTTCCCGAATCCGTTGCAGGAACCATGTTTGCGGATTCCATAACGACCATTTATTTGAATGGAAATGTGCTTTTCGACAACTCGTATTTTAAACTGGCTAGCATAACTCATGCGGACCTGGCGCTCGACACCTTCAACGTGTCCCTGGATTTGAGCGACAATATTATTACATCGGATAAAATGACGCCCGAACTTCGAAAACGGCTGGGAATTGGTTTACAAGGTATGACCGGCGAAAAAGGATATGTTGGATACATTGGAAGAGAAGGTCTTGCTGGAAGAACGGGAAACACGGGCTCTACCGGAAGAGTCGGTGCACCGGGTACAATCGGCGAAACTGGCCAAATCGGTACCACGGGCGATACAGGTACCACTGGCGATACAGGCAGCGACGGCCCCGTAGGGACTCAGGGCGACACGGGTACCACGGGTCAAACCGGCAACACAGGCCCAACCGGTTTCATGGGCCAAACGGGTCAAACCGGAACCACCGGTATAACCGGGACCACGGGTTTCACCGGAACAACCGGCTCAATTGGCGACACAGGAACAACAGGAGACACCGGTTCTACGGGTTTCACAGGCACAACAGGGCCCATCGGTTCACTGGGGGCAATCGGACGAACAGGAGACACCGGCAACACTGGTTTTACCGGCACCACAGGTGCAATCGGCGACACAGGAACAACCGGTGAAACTGGTACCACGGGTGAAACTGGTTATACGGGTGCAACTGGTTCTCAGGGCGACATTGGTACAACTGGTACAACGGGCACAACCGGTTATACGGGGTCAACTGGTCATGACGGTTATCAAGGAATGCCCGGCGAAACTGGTAAAACTGGCTCTGCCGGTTATCACGGATTTACCGGCGACACTGGCCAAACCGGTGATACGGGAACCACGGGTCAAACCGGTGATACGGGTTCTACTGGTCAATATGGACCCAAAGGGCCGCAAGGAATAGACGGAGAAACTGGCCAAACAGGTTCAACCGGCACAACCGGTCCTCAAGGTCCTGAAGGAAATATTGGCCAGACTGGAAAAACTGGCCAAACTGGCGAAACCGGAACCACAGGTCCTCAAGGGTCCGATGGTTCTCAAGGAGACACCGGCACCACTGGGCAAACTGGCCAAACGGGTTCTCAAGGATCGCAGGGAGATACTGGAACAACCGGAACCACGGGCCAAACAGGTTCCACGGGCCAAACGGGTTCCACGGGCTCGACCGGTTCTCAGGGAGACACAGGAACCACCGGTCAAACGGGAACCACGGGTCAAACTGGATCAACCGGTTCTCAGGGAGACATCGGAAACACCGGCCAAACTGGAACCACGGGTCAAACTGGAACCACGGGTTTTACCGGAGACACCGGTTCTACGGGTTTTACAGGAGACACCGGTTCTACGGGTTTCACCGGACATAGTGGTTATACTGGCGCAACCGGACCTCAAGGGTCCGATGGTTCTCAAGGAGACACTGGTACTACCGGCGCCACTGGCACAACCGGTCCTCAAGGATCACAGGGCGACATTGGTACAACTGGTACAACGGGCACAACCGGTGCTGAAGGTTCTGATGGTATGGATGGCATATTAGGGACAACTGGCAAAACAGGATACACCGGTTATACTGGCTATACCGGCAACACTGGTGAAACTGGCCAAACGGGTGCAGTCGGTCCCGACGGCACGAATGGCATATTAGGGACAACTGGACACACCGGAACAACCGGTTCGACCGGATACGTGGGAACAACCGGCCAAACAGGCCAGACGGGCGCAGTTGGCTCAGACGGAAATGACGGAATATTGGGAACAACGGGTTATGATGGAGTTATTGGTGATCCTGGAGAAACCGGCGCAACTGGTACAACCGGCCCAACCGGTCCTAAAGGAAATACGGGCTCGGATGGCGCAATCGGAATACAAGGCATGGTGGGGTTTCGAGGAGACACCGGAGACACAGGAGACACCGGGTCGCAGGGTGCACAAGGATCGCAAGGGTCGCGGGGAAACACCGGAGACACTGGAAACACCGGAGACCAGGGAAACACAGGCGCACAAGGTGCACAAGGTTATCGCGGGGAAACCGGACACACAGGAGACACCGGGTCCCAAGGAACAACCGGAACTCAGGGTCCAAAAGGTTCTCATGGGGATACCGGAGACCAAGGAAACACCGGGTCGCAAGGAACCACGGGTCCTCAGGGCAAAGCCAGTACCACGAGTTCTGATGGCGACATAGGTTTCCAAGGAGACACTGGCATAACGGGTGTCCAAGGTTCTTTGGGGCCTCGGGGAAACCAAGGTTCTCAAGGAGAGATGGGATTAGACGGAAATACCGGCGAAACCGGAACCACAGGCCAAATCGGCCCCCAAGGATGCATTGGTTTGCAGAGCGAGAATGGTTCTGATGGAAATACTGGAAAAACCGGCGCAAAAGGCACCACGGGTTCAACCGGAGACACTGGCGCAGCTGGGTCCCAGGGTTCCAAAGGCACTATGGGTTCCAAAGGTAGTACCGGCTCAACCGGCGACACCGGCACAATTGGGTCTCAGGGTTCTCTCGGCACCATGGGTTCCAAAGGTAGTACCGGATTCAATGGCGATACTGGAACCACGGGTTCCGACGGCAAAACCGGTTCCACAGGCTCAACTGGACCCAAAGGCGATGCCGGCAACATTGGCACTATGGGTTCCACTGGATTTACCGGAACAACGGGTTCCGCTGGTGACCCCGGTAATCAAGGCGACACAGGAACCACTGGAACTACGGGTCAAACCGGCCCTCAAGGTTATGGAGGAGATCAAGGATTCCAAGGTGAAACCGGCCAAACAGGGACAACGGGTCAAACCGGTCCGAAAGGACCGGGTTCTAGAGGAGAACAAGGCGAAACCGGATTTGAAGGCACCACTGGAACAACGGGTGCAAAAGGACCAGCCGGTTATGGAGGCACGACCGGAGAGACTGGAGACACCGGTCAAACCGGTCAAACTGGAAAAACTGGCCAAACTGGCGACACGGGCGACACCGGCGACACAGGCTCAACCGGCCCCAATGGTGTGAAAGGCATTTCTGGATTAACTGGACAAACGGGTTTCACGGGTTCAACCGGGTCTCGTGGTCCCACCGGTATCTATGGTCGAACTGGCAACACTGGAACAACAGGCCAAACTGGAGACACAGGTGCAACCGGCACAACTGGAAGAACCGGCCAAACAGGTAGAACCGGCCAAACAGGACCCCAAGGAGATGCAGGTCCACAAGGTATGACCGGAAACACTGGAACCACGGGCAGAACCGGTCAAACAGGAGACACCGGCAACACGGGCGCAACCGGCCCTCAAGGTCCCGGCGCACCTGGCCGAACTGGAACCACCGGTAAAACCGGCCAAACAGGAGACACTGGCGACACTGGGACAACCGGACCTTTGGGACACCGTGGTGCACAAGGTATACGCGGCAACACTGGAACAACTGGCGACACGGGTCGAACCGGTCAAACCGGCCGAACGGGTAGAACCGGAACAACGGGTCCAAGTGGAGATACAGGCCCCACCGGCCGAACCGGCCAAACAGGAACAACCGGACGAACTGGTACAACCGGCAACACCGGCGATACTGGAAATACGGGTTCAACCAGAACAGGACCCACTGGCCAGACCGGCCGAACCGGGCAAACCGGCGATACCGGCCACACAGGGCCAACCGGAAAAATAGGTCCGGTAGGACCACGCGGGACAAGAGGAACAACCGGAACCACTGGCCATACTGGCCGAACTGGCGCAACCGGACGAACCGGCCGAACTGGAAGAACCGGTACAACCGGCGATACCGGCAACACTGGTTTCACTGGCAGAACCGGTACCACGGGTACAGTCGGCAGAACAGGAACCACCGGCGACACCGGCGATACTGGATATACGGGACCCAGTGGGCCCGTCGGTGACACAGGTATTTTTGGTCCAATTGGAATAAGAGGCGATGATAATCTGGATGCAACCGGACCCACCGGTGAGGGACAACAAGGGTTTTCCCCCAATTATGCCCCGAGTCGATCCAACATGTATTATCCTTTGTTGAACGATTTCACAGGCAATGAAGATGGATACTACTTCAATGTGAGCGCTTCATCAACCAATTCCACCGATTATGCATACAAAGCGTTTGATAAAACCGCCGAAACTTATTGGAACTCCGCACTCGGAACTTACGACATCTCTTCGGGTGTTTACATCGGCGGAAACAATATGAACATTACGGGAAGTTATCCCATTGACCAGATTTCCTCGGTCAATACCACGCCTTTCTACGACGAGACGTCTTTCTACGTCGGCAAAACCCAGAATTACACGTCCACGTTTACCCAATCAAATAAAAACATTGCGGACGATTACAAAATGATGATTTACCACACCTTTGACACCTACAATGTGTTGGACAAGATCGTTTTGAACAAAGCGCAAGAATCCGCAATTTCAAATTCTTCGTTGGTCAATTATCCCACCATTGACACGAGTAATCAATTACTCGGGTACGGATGCATCCAATTCGGCGGTGCCATCATTTTGAAATACGTGTATTTACCCTCCATTAATTTTCTAGTTCCCGCATTATCCACTTCTTTCTGGATTAAACAGAACGTCGGTGACAATCAACCCGGATACCAGGGACTCTTCACACTGAACGACCAAATCGGAAACTCGGTTCTACTAACGGTCAACAATTCTGACGCGACCAACAATTATTTTGGTATCACGGTTGCAGTCCAGGACGCATCCGCCCAGACCTTTTTACCAACTGTGTTGAAATCCAGCGTGAATACTGCGAATTGGACCCACGTTTCATTGGTTTTAAGTGGGTCTTCGGTCCGTCTCTACATTAATGCATCGAGAATATTGGATGTCAGTATGAATTATCAGTTCAATCATCGACCGACATACAATGCCAATTTCCTAGGTTATGGCAACACCGCCTTCGTGAATGGATACATGGACGAATTCCGTTTGTATAATCGCGTTATAACCGACGAAGAAGTCAGTTCTCTCTACAATTATACGACCAACCTATCGACATCGGTCAGCATAACTACGGACAATCGGTCATGGCGCAACACGGATATACGGAATATCCGCGGGTATTCGAACTGGCAACTGGGCGAATCATTCGGATACGTGGACACGTCGTACAATTACAATGGACTCGTTGGATTCATCAACAATCAGGTGGCGGGAGAGAAGAAAATAACCAAAATCAACAACCTCAGTTATTTGCAGAGAACGGAAAAGCTGGCGCTAACCGCCGTAGGCGGAATCGATTTCAGCTACAATTCGGGGTTTTACACGGTGAGTCCAGGCAACACAAACACCACGTTTTTAAAAATCAACGATTTTTACCAATCGGATTTGCAAAATGGATACACGATTCACGCCAAATACAGCGTGGACTCGGACGCCTCTCAAAATGTGCGCGTCCTCAGTTTGCGGTCGCCCGCCATTTTGCAAAATAGTCGATTCGGACTCCCCGCGGTTGCTAACAATTCAATTGTATCGGTGACAACCATGCCCAATTGGAGATTGTCAATCGGGACAGGAGGGTTTGTTCTCGTTTCCAATAACAATGGAACAATTAGTAGTGGAATAACCGCAACATTTCCAATACTCAATTTTGGACAAACCGTTTCGATCGTATCCTCCTTTACAAATCCCACATCGATTTCGCAGACCTTCAACTGTTTTCCGGGAACATACACTTTGTCGTTTTATGCGGCGGGTTCTAATAATGGCGCAACCAATTTATCCTCGGGAATTGACATAAGAATGGACGGAATATCCATTCTGAATAAACCAAGAACTGATTTTATAACAACATACTGGAGTCCGGTTGTAGTGAATTTCACAATTACCACGCCCGGAAACCACACACTGTCGTTTGTGGGAACTGGTTCCGGTTCGGGAACCACTCTCTGCGCAACCAATTTGAATTCCGTGGTTATTTTGAATGCGCAAGATGCAATCGCCGTTAAAAACAACGCGTTTGAAAACCCACCCATCGGCGCAAACAGCAGTTATCTTTTGAATACGGACAATACGCCAAACTGGGTCATTACCCAGCCAAACAACATTGTGTTGCTGAATAATTCAACCATCTATTCGACATACGCATACCCCGTTTCAATACCCTATCCATTTGGAAATCAGTGTATCGTAATATTGGGAACTTGCGCCATTTACCAAAACATTTATTTCAATCCGGGGTCTTACCAAATTAATTTTTTCGTATCCCAGGCATCGAATACAATCAATCGAAACAATGCACTCATTGTTAAGCTCAACAATTTGGTTTTATTCACCTTATCCGCCTTTTCGGGATGGACTCCATACATTGTCAACTTTACAATTTCGACAGCGGGAAATTACACGCTTTCTTTCAATGGAACCGGCGCAGATACGACCTACGCAACCGCATTGGATTACATCAACATTGTAAATCTCACCTATTCCGACTACTCATGGATGAATTTGTACAGAGACGCGTCTTTGAATTCGCTGAAACTCAACTATTCCTACAACGAGAAAACCTATGTCGACACCAAATTGATGGATTATTCCGCAAACGTAATTTACAACACCTTCATCAATGTAGGCAAATATGGCGCAACAAAACAAACGATTTACCAGGCGTATACATACGACAACAGTTATAACCTGGTTGGTAATCAAATTAATTGGATTGACCCGATCAATGCATGCCCGTTCACGGATGCCTTTGTCGGAAGACAGCAGGACCCCAGTCAAAATATCATTTTCAAAGGCAAATTCTACAACTTTAATGTTATAACGCCCGGCACGTTCTATTACACATTTGATGCAAGTGGCACCGATGTTGTTTCCGGGGCCGAATACACCACAATTAATGGTGCTGGAACAAATTCGAGTTATCTCTCGATTGCAGATATTAATAAGGGAACGGTTTCGCAAAATGTGCCTCTTAGAGATGCAATCAATGGCAAATCGGTCGAAATGAACCTCAAATTCAGTTTGAACGATGAAGGTCGGACCATTGTCAAACGGGCGATTCCGACCACGATTGATTTCCCAAATACGACAAATTTAACCAATTCGCAGATCATTGTAACTGGAAATATCAATGAAAATGCCTACATAAATGGAATCTACGATCCGTCGTCTTCTACAATGATTAACCAAAACTCGTTGGCCTATCCTTTCAACAATGCATACGACCCGGTCGGTTGGTATTCGGATGCCAATTATGATTATAATACGGGCGAATACTTCGGTTCGAAAAACACGTTTATCCAAAATGTGGGTACCGTCAGCGGCGAATGGTTGCAACTGAAGACGCCGTATTCTTACCCCATCTACTCGTATTCTTTCAGGCCGAGACTCAACCAGATTCTGAATTACGAGAAGTATTTGCCGGGCAGATGGTATTTGGTCGGCTCCAATGACGGTGCAACATGGTATATGGAACACGCACAACAAACCCGCGTCCAAAGTGAGGGCAAAACATTTTACACTGGGTCGCAAACTCCGTACTCGTTTCATCGTCTGATTATCAGCCAGGTTTGTTATCTCGATTCAACGGATTTGTCCCGCTGCTATATCGGCCAATGGAACACAAACGGCATCTTCTACGACCAGTCGCGACTGTTATCGCTCAATGACGGAACCAGTGGGAACGCGCTGGCCATTTGTCGGTCAATTCACGATAAAAACACCTTCGCCATTCTTCATCGGTCGGCGGGGTCTCTGCTTACTTACCAACCCTGGGCTTCCAATCTATCCGACAACACGGTTTATACGGCCACCATCCAGGTGGTTGCAAACGACAGTTCATTCAGTTTCTACAGTTATTTGGCGGATGGAAACCAAAATAAGCTGACCAATGACGTTTCATGGAGCACTACTACGCCGAATCTGTTGACGTATACGAACTACTGGGTCGGGAAGTCGGAGGACGCGTCTGTAAACCAGATTTGCAACGTCAATGCTTATAAATTTAGTATTGTAGAGAATGGGTTGTCTGTCGCCGACGCTTCGGGCTACTTGAATACGTTCTCGTTTTCCGGCGTGGTTACCACGGACACCACTTACGGCAATATGCGCGCACAAGGTTCTGCAACTTCTTACTACGTGGCGGGCCAAAGTCCCAAATTCTACTACACGGAAAATGGCGGAACCACTTTTTCTTCCAGAACTTACACCACTACTTCTGCAAATGGACTGGACCGACGTATTTTCTATAACCAGGATGTGTCGAATGTCTACCTTGTATGGAGCCCGTCCGCAGAGAACGATTGCGTGGTGATTCGCGATTACAGCACCTCCAATATTAGTCCAACAACTTCGCCCAGTTATTCGTTCAGTTCCACCATTCGGTTGACCGCACCCATTAAGATTTTTGACAACCAGTATGCGTTCATCGTGGGTGTGGACGGATTTGCACTCAACTACGATTCGGATTTGGTCATGTATTACAATTTTGATACGGATTCCAACAACGGACTCAATTTGGCAAACAAAGCCACTCAGAATTATGTGTTTGACGCTTCTCTCGTCAATGGGGCGACCATTTCTTCTAGCGACCGAAAAGTGGGGTCGGGGTCTCTCCAATTAAACGGGTCTTCAAACCAATACGTGCAAAGCAACACCGCATTCACATCAGGAACGAACGGCATGACCTTTGCATTCTGGTTCCGCTCCGACAATACCGATGTTTGGGGTCGCATCTTTGATTTCGGAAATGGAGAGGAAATGGAAAACATCCTTTTTGCCATCAATGGCGGATACATCGCGTGCGGTGTCCACAACAGCGATGCAACCCAGGATTTGGTGAATTTCTACACGGATGTGGCAGTCAACGACAACGTGTGGCGCCACTTTGCCTGGACTTTGGACCCCAACGGCGACTGGAAATTCTATTTGAACAATTCTCTCATCTACACCGAATCGGAAGCACTCTACCCCGATGCGGTGACCAGAATCCTCAATTACATTGGAAAAAGCCACTGGGAATCCTTGAACGACCCCTACTTCAATGGCGCCATCGACGATTTCCGCGTGTTCAATCGCGTTCTAACTGATACCGATGTAGACAGAGTTTATAACCAGACTTACACGCCCATTTACAACTTTTACAGATTTGATTACACAAATAAAACTTTTGAAACCCTTTTCACCAACCCCGATGCAGAGACATTTGCCGGGTCCAAAGAGTTTCGCGCGTTTTATGTCACCGATTTGTCCAATATGATTGTTCTGTCGTATGGCGGGTCTCTCTACTATACGCGCAATGGCGGTATGAACTGGACCAACGGCGTCGTTTCCGACTACGGAATCACGTCTTCTCTCTACAACAACATAACCACAATCAATAACGAGCCCACCTTATTCAATATTCTGGGTCAGGGTGTCTATAAATTCGACAATTTGTTGACGGAATACACCAGCGGCGAGTGGATTCAATTGGAGAGCGATGCGTTCAAACAAAAAATCAACGCCTATGCTTTGATCGCCCCGAACACGGATGCAGCCAACGTGAAAATGCCGAGCCAGTGGTATTTCGTCGGAAGCAGAGACGCCATTTCGTGGTCCACCATTAACACAATGACTTTGGACGCATCTTATGTGAGCCAGCCCAATGACTTTTTGAACGTCGCAGTTCCGTCATCCGGCTACAAATATTATCGATTGTTGATAACCAAAGTGGCCCAGAATGGGTATCCCAACACATTGGACAGCGTGAATTTGGGCGAGTTCCGCATTTTGTACAACGAATTCGGCGCGACCGGAACCACAGGTACCACTGGACCCGCCGGACCGAGCGATACTGGAAACACGGGTTTCACCGGTTATACTGGATGGACCGGTTATACCGGCAGGACCGGGACCACTGGACCGACTGGCCAAACCGGCGACACGGGTTCCACGGGTCGAACAGGACGAACTGGTTTTACAGGTCGAACCGGGCAAACCGGCAACACTGGTTCAACCGGTGATACTGGGCGTACCGGATTTACCGGCCCGACCGGATACCGAGGAAACACGGGAACCACGGGAGACACGGGAACTACTGGGTTTACAGGCAAAACCGGTCCTAACGGCCCCAGGGGGTCTACTGGCGACACCGGTCCGACTGGATACGAGGGAACAACCGGACAATATGGAGAAACCGGTCTCAGTTGGCAGTATGACAATTACACGATTAACGAGAAACCCAAAGGTAAAGTGCTGGATATAACAACTACCATTGACAACATGTCTTTGTGGATAGACGCGAAAAGTTCCAACGAATTTGATTACGATTCGGGCAAACAAGGCTGGACCGATTATATTACGCGGACAGTGACACATGTTGCGGTAGGTCAGGGAGGCAATTCACTCGCCTACTCTTATGACGGTTTGAATTGGAGCGGAATTAGAACTACGTTATTTTCAACGAATGCATTATCTGCTTTATACAATGGTTCTATTTGGGTGGCCGGAGGTGCTGGAACAAACACACTTGCATACTCGTTTGACGGAATTAATTGGATGCCATCAACTGGATTATCAGGCTTAACAACCAGAGCCGCCGGATTAGCATACGGAAAAGACGGTTCAAACAATGGAATGTGGGTGGCCGTTGGTACAGGCACCAGTTCTCTGGCAACTTCCTTTGACGGGATTAATTGGATTTCACGCGGTGCAGTATTTTCATCCGCGGGACTTGGAGTTGCGTACAATGGGTCTCTGTGGGTAGCAGTTGGTCAAACTACAAATACCATTATGACTTCGACAAATGGAATTTTGTGGACAGGTCTGGCTGCAACCATTTTTGGAACAGCCGGATACGGTGTTGCTTGGAACGGTTCTATTTGGGTCGCGGTCGGTCAAGGTACAAATACCATTGCATACTCCTATAATGGAACTAATTGGTTTGGAGTAACATCGTCGCCAATTACGACGATCGGTTATTGTGTTGCGTGGAACGGGTCTTTGTGGGTTGCGGTCGGTCAAGGCGGAAACAGCATTGCGACTTCTTACGATGGAATTACGTGGATAGGTCGCACGGCACTAACTGTGTTTACGACCAATGGATGGTCGATTGCATGGACGGGTTCTTTCTGGATTGCTGGCGGCCAAGGTGGAAACACTTTGGCTACCAGTGCGGATGGAATTACATGGACGGGACGTGGTTCAACCATTTTTACAACGAGTTGCATAGGTATCTATGGCTTCAAATCAACGACCGATATCACGTATACCACCACAATTTCCAAATATTTGGCAGTCGGCGAAGGAACAAACTCGTTCGGATTCACGACGAATGATATTTCTTTTACTGGTCTGAATCGTTTGAATACGTTTACGACACGGGGTAATGGAATTTTCTACGATCCGGTCTCTAATAAATGGGTTGCGGTGGGCCAAGGTGGAAATACCATTGCGACAAGTAATGATGGGACAACGTGGACGGGGTACGACCCGCTCGTTAATTTTACAACTCAATATAGTATAACTAATGTAGCATATGGAAATGGGTTATGGGTTACGGTAGGTTTGGGTGGAAACACTATTGTGACAAGTACCGATGGAATTCGATGGACAGGTCGCGGTAAAACCGTTTTTACTACTGCTGGATATGGAGTAGCATATGCAAATGGTGTGTGGGTTGCGGTTGGTACCGGTGGAAATACCATTGCGACGTCTGTTGATGGAATTACATGGACAGGTCGCAATTCTTTTACGAATAATGTATATTGTATTGCATATGGAAATGGTTTATGGATTGCTGGTTCTAGTGATAGTGTAAACAAACTTGCAAAAAGTACAGACAATGGAACCACATGGATAGGTCTTGGTAAAACTGGTTTACCTTCGGATACTGTATATGGAGTAGCATATGGAAATGGTTTATGGGTTGCTGTTGGAAACAGCACTAACACAATTTCGACAAGTACTGATGGGACAGCGTGGTCAGGTCTTGGATCAACTATATTTTCGGGTGGTGGACAAGGCGTAGCATATGGAAATGGTTTATGGGTTGCTGTTGGTAATGGTGGAAACACAATCGCCTACTCGTATACTGGAACTAGTTGGTTTGGTGTTTCTTCACCGCCAATTACAATCACTGGGTATGATGTAGCATATGGAAATGGTTTATGGGTTGCGGTTGGTAACTCTGGAGGAAGCGGAAACACCATTGCAACAAGTACTGATGGAATTGTGTGGACAGGTCGCGGTTCCTCTGTTTTTACTAATAGTGGTGCAGGTGTAGGATATGCGAACGGGTTATGGGTTGCAGTTGGTGATGGAGGAAACAGCATTGCAAGTTCAACCGACGGAATTAACTGGGTTGGTCGCGACACGAATTTCTTCACCTCGGGAAATGATGTCATTTACGACGGCTCAAAATGGGTCGCAATCGGGTCGGGCGGAAACACTTTGGCGATTTCAACAGATAGCGCGGCCACATGGTCCGTCCAAACACTCAGTTATTTTCTTTCGGGAAATTCCATCAATTATGCTTTGCCACTCAATGCGACGACTACTACGACGGCATATGATGCAAATTTGGTTCCTTCGACGGTCACGGTGGCTTCACCCGCGTATGTGGCGTCGGGTGTTGGACAACCCGTATTTATTGCGGTTGGTTCGAGTGGTGGTAATAATTTTTATGCAACAAGTGGAAATGGAACAAGCTGGACAAATCGTGGTACAGTAGCTCCTTTAGGTACTAGTTTAAATTGCGTTGGATATGGCAAAGATGGTTCAGGAAAAGATTTATGGGTGGCCACCGGAGGGCAAACATTGCCAATTGCAACAAGCTATGATGGTATTACCTGGGTGGGTCGTGGCAGTACTACTCTTTTTGCTACTGGTGGTAGCAGTGTTGGAAGCTATGTAACATATGCAAACGGATTATGGGTTGCTACTGGATATGGATACGATACTGGAAAAAATATTGCAACAAGTAGCGATGGTGGAAACACATGGGTAGGTCGTACCTCTGGTCTTCAATTCTCTGGACAATGTGCCGCATTTGGAATCGACGGTTCTGGAGGAAATATATGGGTTGTGGGTGGATTGTCACCTGGTGGAAACACCATTGTGACAAGTTCAGACAATGGACAAACATGGGTTAATCGTTCTCCTATTTTCGCGAGTGGTTCGTCTGGAGCAAGAGGGGTGGCATTTGGAAAAAATAGTTCTGGTGAAAATCGATGGATTGCAACTGGTGATATAAAGAACGGAGATATCTTTGCGACGTCTCCGAATGGAATTAATTGGACAGGTAGTACCGGCAATGGTGTGTTTACTTATCGTGGATGGAGTATTGCGTATGCAAACGGTTTATGGGTAGCCGGCGGTCAAGGTGGAAATGCTATTGCAACTTCAACGGATGGTGGAAATACATGGACAGGTGTTTTTGGTAGAGACCCTGGTATTGGCTATGCTGGAGTTTCTGTTACGTATGCAAACAGTTTGTGGGTTGCAATGGTAAGTTCTACCGAAAACACCATTGCAACTTCAACCGATGGACTCACGTGGATAGGTCGTGGTAAAGCTACCTTTACTTCTTCGGGTTGGATGGTATCAAGCACCACACTTACATCCGCTTCTCTCGCAGTTTCCACCGACGCAACTACGTGGACGCCTATCGGCAAAACCCCCGGCGGATACGGAAACAATGTTTTCGGGACTTCAGCCAACAACGTAAACGGACCTGCAACCTACACTTCTCCAACGACCACACTCCCTCTTTACGTCGCGGTCGGCTCCGGAACCAACACTTTGGCGTATTCATACAACGGAAGCCAATGGTTCGGTCTCGGATTAACCACTTTTTCAACTGCCGGGTACGGAATCGCATACGACGCATCCACCTCTACATTTGTGGCGGTCGGTGCAGGAACCAATTCCTTTGCGATTTCTTCAGATGGGTTAATTTGGATTGGTCGCGGTACCACGCCTTTCACAACTCAGGGCAACGGTGTTGCTTACGGAAATGGTCGCTGGATCGCGGTCGGTTCCGGTGGAAATACCATGGCGACGAGTTTGGACGGCGGTGTTACATGGACGGGCAATGGATCCACCACTTTTGCAACTGGCGGATACGGAATTACCTACAAAAATAATTTGTGGGTCGCCGTCGGCGTTGGTGCAAACGCCGTGGCGACTTCTTCCGACGGAATAAGCTGGACAGGTCGAACCAATCCTTTGACCACTGGCAGATATGTAGAAGGTGGATTCACTTATGACACGCCCACATTGAGTGGCCGTCTTTATGTTGCTGGAGGCTCGGGTGGAAATGCGATTGCAATTTCGACAGATGGAGGAAATACCTGGGTCGGAAAAGGCACAACAATTTTTGGTACTGTACTCGGTGTTTATTCAAATGGGTCTATGTGGGTTGCAGTGGGTCAAACAACCAATTCAATTGCTTACTCATATGACGGGATTGTATGGACAGGTCTCGGAACAACTACATTCACCGGCCTTGGATATAACGTTTTTTTCGCAAACAATCGATGGATTGCAGTGGGTTCTGGTGGAAACACAATCGCAACCAGCACCAATGGAATCACCTGGATTCAATATTTAACTGGAAACAACACATTAACAGTAAATGCTCGTGGAATAACATATACAAACGGATTATGGATTGCAATCGGCCAAGGCACACACTCATTGGCTACATTAGCTGATGGTAGTTTGGATAATTGGATCGGAAGAGGTAGTGTGTTATCAGCTGGTTATGCGGTTGTTGGGGGTGCGTCTTATGCGGTTCCGACGGTATCCACACCTCTCTATGTGGCCGTAGGCCAAACCGGCAATACACTTGCGATTTCTACAGATGGTATCAATTGGGTCGGACATTATCTAGGTATTTATTCAGTTGCTGGATATGATATTGTCAATAACGGGTCTATCTGGGTTTCGGCGGGGTCAGGAACGCTGAATACTTTGGCAACATCAACCAATGGATACACATGGACCGGTTTGGGTATAACCTATTTTTCGGTAAGGTGCAATAAATTGTTTTGGAACGGCTCTATGTGGATGGCGGTTGGTTCGGGAACAAATTCAATTGCATATTCAACCAATGGAACTTTGTGGACAGGAGTTAGTCCTGCGAACTCAAAATTAAGCAGTGGTGGAAACGGCATTGCTTTTGGAAACGGAACATGGGTTGCGGTGGGTGCAGCCACTGGTGGAAACACAGTATCCTATAGCATTGACAATGGATTAACATGGACATCACGAATTAGTCCAATTACGGGAACCGGTTTCGGTGTTGCATGGAATGGAACGCGTTTTGTTGCAGTGGGCCAAACTGGATCAACAATGGCTACATCAACTGATGGAATTACTTGGGGAACAACCACAAATACACCATTCACGACCGCGGGATATGGCATTGCTTGGAGCGGGACTCAATGGGTCGCCGTCGGTTCCGGTGGAAATACCGTCGCTTATTCCGCGGACGGGTTGTCATGGACTGGTCTTGGAACAACAGTGTTGGCAACCGATGGTCGTTCTATCAAATGGGTCAATAACAAATGGTACGCAACAGGAACCAGTGCTAATACAATTGTACAATCTAGTAACGGAATTGCATGGTCAGGCGTCGCAACAAGTGGAAACACGTTTACAACAGGATATGGATTTGACTATGCAGGTTCAGTAACTATATCCAAACCCACAATTTTGGCAGTCGGAACTGGCGGAACAATGATTTACGGGTCTACTGATGGAATTTCATGGTCGGGTTCATTCAACCTGCCATTTACAACGGTTTGTACTAATGTGGCTTGGAATGGGAGTCAATGGATGGCAGTTGGTGAAGGCAATTCTTTAGTTGCAAGTTCGAGTGATGGTCTCACGTGGACAACTCGTATATCAAGTCCTTTTACCAAAGGATACGGTGTAGCGTATGGAAATAATTTATGGGTGGCAGTTGGTGAAGGTAAAACTACCATTGGGACAAGCACCGATGGTATTAATTGGACGTGGCGTTATAATAATCCGACTGTTTTTACTTTTTATGGATTGGGAGTAGGATATGGCAAAGATGCTTTGGGTGCTGATTTATGGGTTGCTGTCGGTACTTCTGGAAACACCATTGCGACAAGCACGGATGGTATTATTTGGAAAGGTGTTACCGATTCTTCTGGTATTTCCATAGGAAAATGTGTAGCGTATGCAAATAATTTATGGGTCGTTGGCGGTTCTGGTACAAACCCAATTGTAACAAGCCCTGATGGAATTACATGGACAAGACGTCCTACATCATCTACTATTTTTTCTACTGCAAACGGCGTAGCATATGGAAATGGTCGCTGGGTAGCGGTCGGCGAAGGTAATGGAAACACCATTGCGACAAGTACTGATGGATTTACATGGGGAGCGATTAACGCACCTGTTGTTTTTACTAGCACTGGCAATGACGTTGCATATGCAAATGGACGTTGGGTAGCGGTCGGTTCTGGTGGAAACACCGTTGCAACAAGTACTGATGGAATTAATTGGACGGGTAGTGTATCAGTTCCTGCAGCTTCCGTAGCATATGGAAATGGTTTATGGGTAATTATTGGCGGAAGTAATTTTGCAACCAGTCCCAATGGAACTACCTGGACAACGTCTAGCACGCCAGTTATTTTTACTTCTTCAGGATTGAAAGTTGCATATGGAAACAATTTATGGGTCGCTGTTGGGTACGGCGGAAACATAATTGCAACAAGCAATGATGGAATTACTTGGACGGGGCGCGGTAATAGTATTTTTGGTAGTAACCAAAATAATCTAATATCATATGCGGTTAAATGGACAAATAATCGTTGGATGGTTGGTGGTATAAGTCAAAGTGGAAACACAATGGCATATTCAACGGATGGAATAACATGGACCGGAATCAATCCGCAAGTTATCACTAATCAAGTTCGGTCAATTTACGACATTAGTATTGCCTACACAAAACCCGCTTTCATTGCTACTGGTGATAGTACTACCGAAAGAATTGTAACAAGTGCGAACGGAACCACATGGACCGGAACATTAACAGACCCAGTTTTCACCACTTCCGCATTCGCGGTTGCCTCTTCGGGAACGTATGCTTCGCCCACTGTTTCCGCGCGTTTGGCGGTAGCTGGCGGTGCAGGTGGAAACACTTTGGCTGTTTCTTATGACCTGAATTTATGGCAAGGTTTGGGCACAACCACGTTTACAACTCAATGCAACAATGTCGTTTGGAATGGGTCTTTGTGGGTCGCGGTTGGTTCTGGTGGAAATACAGTCGCCTACTCCGCAAACGGGTTTTTCTGGACCGGTTTAACAACTACTGTTTTTTTAACGGCCGGATACAATGTTGCATGGAACGGTAGTATCTGGGTCGCCGTTGGTCAGGGTACACATACCATTACTTACTCTTTTAACGGAATAACATGGGTCGGACGCACCAGTACTTACATTACAAGCGTAGGATACGGTATCGCATGGAACGGGTCAAATCTTTGGATGGCGGTCGGAAACGGAACCCCCAATAATTTTGCTACTTCAGCTGATGGTATTAACTGGGTCGCAAGAGGCGCTGGTCCCACAACCACCATGTACGGAATCGTCTTTGGAAATGGGTTGTGGGTCGCCGTCGGTTCAACCGCCAACACGATTGCATACTCCAGTAATAATGGCACTTCATGGACGGGTCTAGGAACAACCATTTTCACTGGTCAGGGCAACGATGTAGAGTACAATGGAACTATTTTCGTAGCTTCAGGACAGGGAACACACACATTGGCTTATTCATACAATGGAACCGCATGGTTCGGATTGGGTTTAAGTGTTTTTGGGAACACCGGGCAAAAGATTAGTTGGAACGGGTCTTTTTGGACCGCAACGGGTTCCGGCGGAAACACATATGCAACATCTCCAGACGGGATTAACTGGACCGGAAGGGGCGCAACTACTTTCACATCCTTTGGATACGGTATTGGGTTCACTCCTGTAACCACTTTCAATAAACCCAAATTGGTTGCAGTTGGTTCAGGTGGAAACACCGTGGCAATTTCGGACGATGGATTGAATTGGTCTGGTCGTGGGTTAACTCCATTGACTTCAACCGCAAACGGCGTTAAGTGGTTGAATGGCCGATGGATCATCGTCGGTTCGGGTGGTTCATCCATTGCTTACTCAGACGACGGTTTAATTTGGGTTCCTCTCGGCGCAACCACTTTCACATCGTTCGGATACGCGGTCGATGGATTTACAGCAACTTACACAAAAGCCAATTATGTGGCAGTCGGGTCCGGTGGAAACACGATTGCAAGGTCGAACGATGGAATCAACTGGACCGGCGCAGGGTCCGCAGTATTAACTACTTCTGGAAACGGCGTTTATTGGAACGGGTCTTTGTGGGTCGCCGTCGGCGAAGGAACCAACGGCAATATCGCAACCAGTCCCGACGGCATTGCATGGACCATGCGAAATTCACCCATAGTTTTCACAACTCGCGGCAACAAGGTCATTTGGAACACCAATCTGAATCGGTGGATAGCAACTGGTCAAGGCGGAAACACCATTGCGATATCAACCGATGGAATCACCTGGACAGGTCAGGCTACAACCGCATTTACTACCGCCGGATACGGAATTGCGCGAACGGGACCGGTCAATTCATCTGCGTTCGGTCAAGGCACCCTGGTACAAAGGGTTAGCGACAACAAACTCTTCTTCTACGTCTCTGTAGGCCAGGGTGGAAACACAATCACGTATTCCGCGGATGGAAAAACATGGACAGGAATAACAACACCTGTTTTCTCAGCCAGAGGCAATAAGGTCGCACACAATGGCTCTATGCATGTGGCGGTCGGCTCCGGAGGAAACACCATTGCCTATTCATTTGAAGGCGTTTTGTGGACAGGTTCGGCATCTGTTTTCAGTGTCGCCGGGTTCGGTATTGGATACAATTCGTATTCATGGGTCGCCGTTGGTTCGGGAACGAACACAATTGCGTATTCAACCGATGGAATCACCTGGTTCGGTCGAGGTACAACTGTCTTCGGTGCAGCCGGAAACAACGTTTTGTGGGCAAATAACCGGTGGATCGCAGTTGGCGAAGGTACGAACACGATTGCTTCTTCTACGGACGGAATTAGCTGGATCAGCAGAGATACTTCCGTCATCTTCACGAAAGCACGCGGTGTCGCCTATGGCTCAAACATCTGGGTCGCGGTTGGTGAAGGCACGAATACGATTGCTTACTCAACGGATGGAAACACATGGATCGGTCTTTTAAAAACCACATTCGCGACTGTCGGAAACAATGTTGCCTGGAATGGAACTAGATTCGTGGCGGTGGGTCAAGGCGGAAACACGGTTGCTACATCCGTGAACGGAACCGTATGGTCCGCAGTTATTGGAACCAAATTTGCCACCTACGGCTCCGACATCGAATGGTTAAATGGCAGTTGGATGGCAGTTGGTTCGGACGCGACCAATTACTACCTTGGCTCGGTAGACGGGTTAATATGGACCGGATTAGGCAAAGGCGCGAACACGACCGAAGTGTTCGGGGTCGGCGGATACGCGTATGTTAACAAAGTGAAGTATGTGATACTCGAAGGAACCACCAATATATCATACACGTCATACGATGGATTGAATTGGATAAGACGACCTATCCCAGCCATCGCAACGAGCGCTTCGGTATCTTATATAAACGGATTTTGGGTGGCCGCAACATCGGCGGGCATTCTCTATTCGACGGACGGAATTAGTTGGGTTTTAACCGTTCCATTTGCGAGTGCAATACACATTGCATTTGGAAATGGGTTGTGGGTGGCTTTCGGGTCTTTGGGTCAAATCAGCACTTCACCCAATTTGATTACTTGGACAGTACAAACAACGCCTTTTGCCAATCCAACCTCAGCTGTTTCCGCTTTCTGGAACGGGTCTTTGTGGATTGCGGTAAGTACATCCGCCACCGGCAATACAATGGCCAATTCAACCGATGGAATTGTTTGGGGAGGCATGGGAAGAACCACTTTCACAACGGTTGGTCGAACCGTTATTTATGCAAACGGATTGTGGGTAGCCGGTGGTCAGGGCGGAAACAGCATTGCAACTTCGCCGGATGGAATCACCTGGTCAGGTCGTACACCATCGGGTGTTACCGACATTGTGCGAAGTATTGCGTGGAACGGTTCTCTTTTTGTTGCCGGGTCAAATACGGTAAACATTCTTACCTCGCCAGACGGTTTGACGTGGACAACACGTGCAACTACGATTCCCGGTAATTGTGTTAGCGTAGTGTGGTCCGGTTCTTTTTGGATAACGGTCAGCTCGACACAGGCGCTCGGGTATTCTAGCGACGGATTTACCTGGAATCGTAAAAATTTTGCTTCTGCTGCGATTACGATGGCAACCAATTCCGCAATCACTTATCCAAGTGTGGTCAAAGTCTACGACAAATCAAAGCAGAACAACAATTCCAACTTTTTCTTCAACGATTTGACGACCAATTTCTCAACCACTCTGCAGTTAACCGAGAATGTAATTAATGGATATCCTGCTCTCCAAATGTCTCGATCCGGTTTCACCAGTCCTTATACTCCAGGCTATTCGGGCAATACGTTTTCATTCTTTTCCGTCATGAAATTCAATATGATGTATGGTGCTCCTCGGTTTCTCTCTTTCGGTCCCGGTTCGACCGCGAACGATGCTTCGTTGAACACCGCGTTCATTGTCTCCGGGGCGCAGATAAGTGAAACTCGGTGCACAATTTCTCTGTGGCGAAACAATATTCGGTATCCCATTTCGGATGTTTCGCTCGGAACTGCCTATTTAGTTTCCGGGTTTTTTGACGGGTCTTTTGTCAATTTGGGTATCAATGGAGGCACATATGCCACGTATACCAATTTGGGCACCTTCAATATCCAGAAGATCGGTATCGGTATCAACACTTTCGACAACTCGGGAACCACTCACTCTACCGACTACGGCGAAGTCATGGCGTTTACCACTTTTCCGAGCACAGTGCAACGTCAAACCATGGAGGGCCATTTGGCATGGAAATGGGGTATACAAAAGTCTCTCCCCATAACTCACCCATACTACGCAAAATCCCCCTACAAAAAATCATTGGATCTGTTTTCACCCATCTACATTCCCCAATCCAATAATTCTGGATATGCCGGCAGAATTGTAGAGACGAATCCTGTCTCTTATTACCCGGTTATCGAAACCGGGACCAAACTCGGCAATTATGCGTTGTTGGAGAAATACCCCGACAATACTTTCTCGGGCCAGCCGACCTACGATGCGAACATTATCCAGGATTTGGCGATATACTACAATTTTGATATCAGTTCCAATGTTGGATTAAATGTCGCCAATTATGCCACGGGTGCATACGTGTTTGACGCATCTTTGTCCACGGGAGGAGCCATCTCTACAACCACTTATCGATTTGGTTCGGGTTCTCTCCAGATTTCCCCTACATCGAATCTATCCTTAAATCCAGTTTCCGTGTATCCACTCGGCACATCGTTCTCTTTCTGGCTGAAATCCAATGCGAATGCGAACAATTCGTATGTATTTGCTTTCAGAAACAATGACAGCTTGTTAGAGCAAGGCATTTACTTCAACATTTTAAGCAACAGTTATTCTCTCAACGTGTTCAATAGTTCAACGAGCAGTTCTACAGCGACGGGGTCGGCAAACATTAACAACAATGCGTGGGTCCATTTTGTATGGACGTTGGACCCGAACGGGTCTTGGCGAACTTATATTAATGGTGCATTGACGGACAATTTGACGGGTAGGTTGTATCCTTCTCTCGGGTCCAGAAACACAAACACCTTGGGCTCGGGCGCGTTCACGGATGCATACTTGGACGAATTCATGATGTTCAACCGGGTTCTAACTGCGTCAGATGTTGCCACGTTGTTCGAAGGAACGCCCATCTATTTGGCGACGAATAATATATCTGTTTCCACGAGCGATTTTAAGTATGGAACGATGTCTCTGCAATTCCCGGGAACAACCCATACAGGAACGGTTGCATTGAACCCGATTACGTTTTCAAAGGGGAATGCGATAACATTGTCCGCGTGGGTGAATTTTGCATCGTTGGATTCTATTCCAAGAACTGTGTTTTCATTGACGAATGCAACGGATTCCATCCGGTTGGCGGCTTCCGCCTCCAATTATTTACTGTATCGTGGCGCAAATACATTCACCGTGCCGGTTGCACCAACGACAAATACATGGACGCATGTGGTGGCGAATATCATACCATCCACTTATTTTTATACAACTAACCTCCCATCGGGTCTTATATCGTATCAAATGGAAGGAAATCTTACAAATTTGGGTACTGATCCAACATTAAATGGAACATTGGTTGGAACTGCAACTTACAATTCATCCATTTTTAAAAGAGGGACGCAGTCTCTTCTGACAAATGTGAGTTCGAACATTACTATTCCCACGTTTAATTTAACATCAACTGCCGGATTCACAATTGCTTATTGGTTTTATAGAACTGCAGTTGGTACACAAACGTTTGTATCATTTAGTGGTGCTGGTCGTGGTATTAGAATGAACACTTTTGGAGATGCAACGACTTATAATATGTATTTTGGGTATACTGATTACGTCCCTAATGTCTTTTACACGTTTAATTCAATTAATACATGGCATCATTTTGCAGTAACAGCAACATATTCTGCGGGTCAAACTTCTACAGTAAAAGTTTATGCAAATGGCGTATTACAAACAACCACTGGAAGTTTTCCTTATCCTGCAAGTTCATATACTACAAATCTGGTTGGACAATTTACTGGATATCTGGATGACTTCCGTATTTACCAGACTGTATTGTCAGATGCCGATATTGCAAATGTTTACAACAACCCAACGGATTTATACAATGTGAATATTAACAAAACAAATTATTCAATTCAACCAACCATTCAGTCTCTTTTTTTACCCACATTTACTAAGGCCGCCATCGGCATGGATGTCTCCACCAACGGTTTTAAGATGGACGGGTTTATCGACGATGTCCGCATCTACAACTCCACATTAACTACCGGTCAAATCTCTCAACTATTTGACGGCAAAGTGGATCCGAACGCGCTCGTTTCCCATTACACATTTGAACCCTCTTCTCTCACCGGAAATACAACCACTGGCTACACAATGGCTAACTTTGCCGGCGACGCGGTTGTCTACGATGCCTCCATAACCAATATTGGATTATTAACTTCAGTGGGCCAACGTCTCGGGACAGGTTGTTTGTTCTTCCCCACACTCAACTACACGGGTCGAGTCAGTATTGGCCCGGTGAATTTGACTGCGGACCCGAACAATGCCACAATTTCCACGTGGGTCAACTTCTCTTCTCTCGATTTGACGCCGAGAACCGTGTTCTCTTTGAGCCAGAACAACCGATTCATGACATTGAATGCCACTTACCAGAATTATACGTTTACTTATAAAACGGTGTCTTCGACCCGGTTCGTCAATGTTCCGGGACCGAATCTGAACACGTGGAACCACGTTGCAGTTGAGGTTAACAATGGTTCCCCCAATACCTGGTCTTTCTATTTGAACGGTTTGAAAACGGTTTTTACCACGGATTCTTCGTTCTCTCAGGCGCTTCCGTCCATTGATTTCGGTAATGTGTATGGAATAAATGCGATGGGTCTCAACCTGTCCGATGCATCTACAAACCCCATGCACGGATACATCGACGATACCCGCATTTATAATAAGGGGCTCACTGATAATGAACTGCTCAACGTTTTCAACACCGACTACGTTTTCTCTGTGGAAACCAGTCAGGGGACCGAGTCAATCACCGACATTTCGGTCACTTATTTCACGCCAATGTCATATACTGGCGACACCGGAACCACCGGCCCAACTGGTCCTCAGGGGTGGATGCCCCGAGGCGAACCGGGAATACCTGCCGAAACGGGCGATACTGGATGCACTGGTTTAACCGGTCCGACTGGTAATACCGGTCCGACGGGTCCTGCCGGTATTGGAATTCAAGGCGCAACTGGCACCACTGGCAGAACTGGTCCTACGGGCTCTACGGGCCCCGAACAAAGGGCGCAGGGCCGAGAAGGCCCGACCGGCACCACGGGCAGAACAGGACCCACCGGTTTTACGGGCGCAACGGGTCCTTTTGGTGCTTTCGGTTGGCCAGGTCAAACTGGTCTCACCGGCAGAACCGGACCCACCGGTCCTCAAGGTCCCGCAGGACCACAGGGCAGAACCGGTTCCACTGGATTGACAGGATTCACCGGCCAAACCGGTGGAACCGGGATTTCATTTATTGGCCCTACCGGTATCCAGGGTTCTCTCGGTCCGATCGGTCCGATGGGGTCCACCATCGATTTGAGTCCCATCCCGCCCAAACAGTATGCATTTCAGGACACCATGAAACATAGTCGCCAGTTGTATTCCAAATCCATAACTCTGAACTCGTACACAGTTCCGGACACCACGATTTACTCGTCTATCCAGGGCGACAACGTGCGTCTGAACACCGATATCATCTATACGTTCGGGAAGAATAAGTTGCCGGTGTATATGGCGCTAACCGGCAATTCCACAACCTATGGAAAATCGGTGTCCAGATCTTTGACAACATGGTCGCCGGTTGTGGATGTCTCTTCATCCCAATTATCGCGCGTTATCTGGGACGGGCTTAAGTGGATAATCACGTATTTGGACTCGCACACCATTAGCCACACCTATGACCAGGTTTTGTACCGGCATTATGCGGTCCCGAACGAGTATGCATCCATTGCTTACAATCCGGTATCCAACCAATATATAGCGATCGGAAACTCGGGTATTTACAACAGTCATGACGGTGTGCATTGGTTAAACAATCCTTCCGGGACAGCGCTCATCCAGAATGCAACCAATTACCACAATGGAAAAGTGGTGTGGAACGGGGCGCTTTGGGTGGCCGCCGGAAATGGCGGGCCGAATTCGCTCGTGTATAGTGAGGACGGCGATACCTGGTACAGCGGTGGTGCAAACATTTTCGACTCCGCATTTGGCGCATTTGACGTGGCATGGAACGGGTCTATTTGGGTCGCGGTGGGTGCGCCAATTACGAATCGGCACGTGATTGCATACAGTTATACCGGCAAGTCGTGGACCACACTTCAATTGTCCAACCAAATTATTAAAAACAATAGCGCTGGGTTGTTCAATTCAAACAAACCCTTCTCGATTGAGTGGGATGGTATAGCTTTTGTCATGACGATGAATGAATTGGTGTCTTCCGGAAACCATAACTACATAACCAGTTATGACGGGTTGAACTGGACGCACGTGCAAGGACCGATTCTTCAAAGCGCGAACATTGCGAAATGGACGGGGTCCAATTTCGTGATTGCCGGCGAGGACCCGGTAAACAGCATTTTGGTCAAACAGAACGGCGGATACGCGGACTGGCATTTGGGCCACAATCAGTACAATACGACCATCTATGATTTGGAGTGCAACATCGAGTACCGCAATACGATTGTGTTCCCGCGTTCTCTGTTGTTATCCAATAAAAGTCATAGTCATGATGGCGGATTGACATGGTCGGACGCGAGTTCCAACATTGGATCGTTGATGACCACGGTGAATAAAGTGCACAACAATGGTAAACTGTGGGTTGCGGTCGGCGAAGGCGAAAATACCATTGCGTCGAGCCCGGATGGCATGCGGTGGATAGGCGGCGGCTCGGACATATTTACGGTTGCGGGTTTAGATGTGTATTGGAGCAATTCTCTGTGGGTCGCGGTGGGCGAAGGGATAAATACCATTGCGTATTCAAACGATGGAATTTACTGGGTTGGATAAGGGTACCGACATGTAAGGGACGACTGATAAGGAACGACTGATAAGGAACGACTGGTAAGGAACGACTGATAAGGAACGACTGATAAGGAACGACTGATAAGGAACGACTGATAAGGAACGACTGATAAGGTATAAAATATTTTACGTTGTTGATTATATAAGGCGAAAGCCTTACCAGCAAAGCTAGATAAATGTTCACCTGTATAAATAATTTAAATATTTTTAAATATGTAAGACTATTATACAATGTCAACATATACATTAAACAACGTAAATTACTCCTATACTGTTGGAGTGCCGACCGCAAGTGTTATATCAAGTCCATCTGCAGTTGGAAATATAACACTGCAGTCCAGTTTTGTAGTAAATAGTGATACATATACTGTTACAAGTATTGCAGCGAATGCATTTTCATCACGCACCACTATAATAAGTGTTACTATTCCAAACACAATAACAAGTATTGAAAATAATGCATTTAATGGTTGCACAAGTTTAGCAGGTATTATTATTCCAAACTCAGTTACAACTATTGGAAATAATGCATTTCAAAATTGCTATGGCTCAACAAGTCTTACAATTTCCAATACTTTAACAAGTATTGGAGTTTCTGTATTTCGGGGTTGTTCCAAGTTAACAACTGTTACAATTCCTAACTCAGTTACAAGTATTGGGTTTGGTGCATTTCTAGGTTGCAATGGCTTGACAACTGTTACAGTTCCAACATCAGTGACAGTTCTTGACACAAGCGCTTTTGAAGGTTGCTCAGGGTTAACAAGTTTTACAATTCCAAACTCAGTTAACAGTATTCCAATTGGTTTATTTTATGGTTGTACATCTCTAAGTACTGTTACAATTCCAATCTCAGTGACAAGTATTGGAGCGGATGCATTTAATGGTTGCACAGCTCTAAGTACTATTACAATTCCAAACTCAGTAACAAGTATTGGAGATTCTGCATTTAATGGTTGCACATTTCTATCAAGTATTACTATTTCAAATACACTGACAGGTATTGGTACTTTTGTATTTCAAAATTGCACAAATTTGTCAAGTGTTATTATTCCAAACTCAGTTACAGGTATCGGAACATATTCATTTAATGGTTGCACAAAACTCACAACTATTACATTTTCAAACACATTAACAAGCATTGGACAAGCCGCATTTCTGAATTGCACAAGTCTCACAAATGTTGTACTGCCAAACACATTGACAATTCTTTATCCGAATGCATTTTATGGTTGCATAGGTATAACAACTATTACTATTTCAAACACATTAACAATTATTGGACAAAACGCATTTTATGGTTGCACAGGTATAACAACTATTACTATTCCAGCCTCAGTTACAAGCATTGGAACGGATGCATTTTATGGTTGCACATCTTTAATAAGCATTACAGTTAATTCTACTAATCAAATATATTCGTCTGAAAATGGGGTTTTGTTTAATAAAGACAAAACCAATTTGATTTTATTCCCGTCCGCATCATCAAATACTACGTATGTCATTCCAGATTCAGTAATATCATTAGATAAGTATTCATTTAATAGTTGCACAAAATTGACAAGTGTTACGATTCCATCTTCAATTGCAACCATTTACATTTATGTCTTTTATTTATGTAATGTTCTATCAAGTGTAACATTTATGGGTGTTATTCCAACAATCCATGATACTACTAATTTTTCTGCAACAAACGACACTGCATTCTATAAATCAAATATAAACACTGACCAAACTTTGGCATTAAGTCAACTATCTATGTTTACAACAAAAACACCTTGGGTAACTCAAGAATCAGTAACAACGTTAACTAACTTTTCTATTCCCACAAAAACATTTGGAGATGCGGCTTTCCAAATTACTCCTCCAACGACAAACAGTGATGGTATTTTTTCTTATATAAGTTCTAACACAGCAGTTGCTACTATTACTGGAAGTACTGTAACCATTATTGGAGTTGGTAGTTCAACCATTACTGCTATTCAAGCAGGTACCGCTAATTTTATATCTAGAACAATTACTACAACCCTTGCTGTAAATCGTGCAACAACAGTTCTATCCAATTTCTCTGTGCCAACAAAAATAATAGGAGATGCATCTTTCAATATAACAAATCCAACAACCAATAGTGATAATACTTTTACTTATACAAGTTCGAACACATCGGTAGCTACTGTTTCAGGAACCACGGTAACCATTATTGGAGTTGGTAGTTCAACCATTACTGCTAGTCAGGCAATAACTTCAAATTATACATCTGCAACAATTAATACAATATTTGTAGTAAATACAACTACAGCCACAGTTTCACCAACAATAACAAATTTTTCTGACATTGTAAAAATATATTTAAATGCGCCTTTCACAGTATCCCCTCCCACTTCAGATAGCTCAGGTCTTTTTAGTTATTCAAGTTCGAATATTGCAGTTGCTACTGTTTCAGGAACCACGGTAACCATTGTTGGAGTTGGAAATTCAACTATTCGTGCAACTCAAACAAGCGATGCAACTTATCTGTCTGGAGAAATAACTGCAACCCTTACTGTAAGTCAGGCAACACCCACAATAAGTAGCTTTACTATCCCGATAAAAACAAATATGGATAGTCCTTTTGTAATTTCAAATCCCACTTCAAATAGCACTGCTTCTTTTACTTATACAAGTTCTAACACAGCGGTGGCTACTATTAATAGTACAACGCGTACTATTACAATTATTGGAATTGGCACATCAACCATTACAGCAGTTCAAGCAAGTAATGCAAATTACACATCTGGTTCAACAACTACAACCCTGACAGTCAATCAAGCGACGCCCGCGTTAACCGGCTTTACTGCAATCTCAAAAACTTGGGGAAACGCAGCATTCAATTTGGTTGCTCCAACATCTAATAGTACCGGAAGTTTCACTTACACAAGTTCGAATTTAGAGGTTGCAACTATTTCAGGAACTACTGTAACCATTGTCGGAGGCGGCACTTCAACTATTACTGCTACTCAAGCCGGCGATGCAAATTACACATCTGGATCAACTACTGCAATCCTGACAGTCGGTAAGGCAACACCCGCATTATCCGGCTTCTTTGCGATTAGTAAAACATTTGGAGCTGCGGCATTCACAATATCCCCTCCTACATCCACCAGTACAGGCGCATTCACTTACACCAGATCGAATATGGCGGTTGCCACTATTTCTGGAACCACGGTAACTATTGTCGGAGCCGGCAGTTCAACTATAACTGCCACACAGGCAACCACTACAAATTACCTTGCTGGAACAGCAACTGCAACCCTGACAGTAAGTAAAGCAGCACCTATTATAACTGGCTTTTCTGTTCCCACAAAAACATTTGGAGACGCGGCTTTCACAATATCCCCTCCTACATCCACCAGTACAGGCGCATTCACTTACACCAGTTCGTATACGCCGGTTGCCACTGTTTCTGGAACCACGGTAACCATTGTCTCAGCCGGCATTGGTACAACTATTACCGCTACTCAAGCAGCTACAGCAAATCACCTTGCTGGAACAGCAACTGCAACCCTGACAGTAAGTAAAGCAACACCGGCTCTATCCGGGTTCGCTAATATTACAGTACCAATTGATTTATATTCTTTTTACACAATTACTAAACCCACATCAAATAGCAATGGTGCATTCTCTTACACCAGTTCGAATACGGCAGTGGCTACTATTACTAATACAACAGGTCAATTAACCATTAGAACTACCGGTATTACAGTGATTACAGCTACTCAGATAGTGACGGCAAATTACACATCCGCATTTGCCACTGCAGCATTTAGCGTAGATACAGAGACAACCACACCTACACTTGCACCCACAATAACCAACTTCTCTGTTCCCACAAAAACATTTGGAGATGCAGCTTTTAATATAACTGCTCCAGCATCAGACAGCACTGGTCTTTTCACATACATAAGTTCAAACACAGCGGTGGCTACTGTTTCCGGAACTACTGTAACCATTGTCGGAATAGGCACTTCAACCATTAGTGCAGTTCAAGCATGTGCATTAACCTACCGATCTGGATCAATAACCGCAACATTGACCGTAAGTAAAGCAGCACCCACAATAAGCAACTTTTCTGTTCCTGCAAAAACTTTTGGAGACGCGGCTTTCACTATATCAAATCCAACATCCAACAGTACTGGTTTATTCACTTACACAAGTTCAAATTTATTGGTGGCTACTGTTTCTGGAACCACGGTAACCATTGTTGGACCCGGGACTTCAACAATTACTGCTACACAGGCAACCACTACAATTTATTTAAGTGGAACAATAACTGCAACTTTTACAGTAAGTCCGGTAAACCCACCAACAATAACCAATTTTGTTGTTCCCGCAAAAACAGTTGGAGATGCAACTTTCACCATATCTCCTCCTACAACAAATAGCACTGGTGCTTTCACTTACACCAGTTCGAATACTTCAGTTGCGACTATTTCTGGAACTACTGTAACCATTGTCGGAGTTGGAAATTCAACTATTACTGCAACTCAAGACGGCGATGCAACTTACTCATCTGGAACAATAACTGCAACTTTATCAGTAAGTCAAGCAACACCGACAATAACCAATTTCTCTGTTCCGGCAAAAGCAATTGGAGACACAGCTTTTAATATAACTGCTCCTACTTCAAATAGTGCGGGTTTAATTACTTATACAAGTTCAGACACTGCAGTTGCGACTATTATCGGAACTACGATAACCATTGTTGGAGGTGGCACGTCAACTATAACTGCAACACAGGCAAGCAACGGAAACTATTTATCTGGAACAACTACTGCAACATTGACTGTAAATCAGATAACTACTGTTCTATCTGGCTTCTCTGCAATCCCAAAAATATTTGGAGACGCAGCTTTTATAGTACCTCCTCCTACCTCGAATAGCACAGGAGGTTTCACTTACACCAGTTCAGACCTGACAGTTGCTACGGTTTCTGGAGATATTATAACCATTGTCGGAGGCGGCACGTCAACCATAACTGCAACCCAGGCGAGCACTACAAATTACAATTCTGGAACAACTACTACAACTTTGACAGTGAGTCCAGGACCCTCCACAATAACCAGCTTGACTATTCCCACAAAAATATATGGAAATGCGGATTTCACAATTACCGATCCCATATCGAACAGTGCCGGTGCATTCACTTACACCAGTTCGAACAGCGCAGTGGCTACTGTTGCAGGAAGTACAATAACCATTGTCGGAGTCGGCACTTCAACCATTACCGCAGTTCAAGCAAGCACAACAAATTATACATCTGGAACAACTACCGGATTATTCGAAGTAATCCAAGCCGCACCTGCGTTATCCAATTTCTCTATTCCTGCAAAAACATTTGACGACACACCTTTCATAGTACCCCCTCCTACATCCAACAGTACCGGTGCATTCACTTACACCAGTTCGAATCCGGCAGTTGCCACCATTGCCGGAACCACGATAACCATTATTGGAGTCGGAACTTCAACCATTACCGCGGTTCAAGCAAACACAACGAATTATACATCTGGAACAACTACTGCAATTCTAACCGTCGCTAAGGCAATCCCTATTTTATCCGGCTTATCCGTGCCCTCAAAACCCATTGGAAATAAATCTGTAAAACTGAATGCTCCTGTATCCAAAAGTAGTGGCACTATCACTTATGCAAGTTCTAACGCATCCGTAGCTAGGGTCAAAGGAAGTACGGCAACCATTGTTGGCGGCGGCATTTCAACCATAACTGCATTTCAGGAAAGCACACCCAATTACGAATCTGCAACACTGACTGGATTTTTAAACAATGCAACCATGACTTCAATTTTAAACAATGGAACCATGTGGGTCGCGGGCGGTTCGACGCTCAAATACAGCACAACCGGCAAAATATGGACCACCGTACCTTCTCCCACCGATGTCAATTCATTGGCCTGGACGGGCACCCAATGGATCGCCGGGTGCGACGGTTCCAATAACTTATATACCAGCAATGATGCAATTACCTGGAATTTAAACACTTCTCTGCAGGCTTATACGATTTTAAAGGTGGCGTATGCCAACAATATCATTTTCGTTTTGTCTGTCGGCACCATTTTCTTCTCTCAAAATCTGGGTTCCTGGTCTTCGCACACGGAAAGCGTCGGCGACATAACGGGTTTCACCTATACCGGCACCCACTATCTCTTCTCTTCCGGAACCACGCTAATTAAAACACAGGATTTGACCACATGGACCACCGCTTCTTTACCAAGTGCATCGACCAATCTAACCATCAACAATTCGTCGCAGGGGTCCGCTACTGTCAAACCAATTACGATCGCCTGTTCGGACAGCACTTATAATACGCTGGGATACACATACGATGGAATCCAGTGGTACGGCACGGGTAACACGGTTCTCCAGGTAAGAGCAAATCACGTTGCGTGGAACGGAACCGTTTGGGTCACCGTGGGCAAATCCGTCGGCACGTGGTTTGCGGTAAGTCGCGATGGAATCAACTGGCAACAACAAGCGGATGCAATATTCGACGAGGCCTACGCGGTTGCGTGGAACGGGTCTTACTGGATCGTTGCAGGCGAGGGGTCCGCCTATTCATTGGCCACATCTACAGACGGGGTCTCATGGACCGGAATCGCCGGTTCCAAGACATTGTTTTCGGTTAGGGCAACCGATGTTGCATGGAACGGCGTCCAATGGACCGCCTACGGTTCGCCCACTACCGTCGCTACATCTCCGGACGGAACCACGTGGACTCTATTGCCCACGGTTGTAGGAGACGTAAGCAGTGTTTTGCTCTCGTCGCCGACCTACACGGCCACTTCGTCCACCGGTGCAAACCCAGAATACATATTTGATTTGTCTTTATCAACCGCGTGGAGTTCGGATTCCGGGTTATACGATTCTGAAACGGGGCTGTACTCGGGGTCGGACCCGGCCGGCGGCGAATGGCTCCATATTGATTTGACAACTCCGTATGCGGTCAAACATTATTCGTTTGCTTCATCAAATAGTTTGGAGTGGATGTTCGATGGCTCGCCGGACGGATTGGATTGGACGACTTTGGACTCGCAAACCATGGAGTATACGACGACCGCGTCGAATCAACTCTTTTTGTCCACCACGAATACGACCGAGTACCAGTATTACCGAATTGTTATAACAAAAGTGGTTGCCGGGTCGACCAGCGTCCAGGTGAACGATGTTGATTTATTTTTCGCGGATTTAGAGAGTGAACTTTCCAAATATTATCGAATCTGCAATACGAAAAAGTGGATTTCCTCCGTTGTCAACACTGGATACTCTTCTCTCATGCAATACGACGAAATACCGGGCGCTTATTTGAACGGGCGGTTTTTGAACACATCGACGCCGATTTCTTTGCAGACCTCGTATTCGTATGACGGCCAATACAATTTGATAACCGACCTGTCCAATGCGAATGTGTATTATGCAACCGATTTTTCCAACAATGTTTTTACTTCCGTGAGCCTACCGAGTATGGAGACAAAGTACTCGTCGTGTTTCAATGGAACGCATTTTTTCGTGGGCGGCTCCGGAACCAATTTGATTATGTATGCGCATTCCAGCGATATGACGACCTGGTTTCCTACCGCGAATGCAGATACCGCGTTTAGCGGAGGGAAGATTTTAGCGCTTGTTTCCAATTCGGGATTGGGATTTGTATCCCCGCCGAACTCCATTTATTTGACACCAGGAGAGAAACTTGCTCTCGTTGCGCCCAAATTCTATGATGAAAACATGGAGAAGCGCGGCGCGACGTTCAACTTCACCCTTAGGTAGGGGAACCACGTTCCGCTTTGCTTATGACCCCTCCTATCAGATATGAAAAAAGGGAGGGTTCATAAGGGAACCGTAGGTTCTCTTATATATGTATATGAAACCGTGCAATTTAGATAAAACCCATACGTGCAAAATCTACAACACAAAGAAGAAGACCTGTTGTAAAAATGCAACCCAGGACTGGTGCTGGAGTAAAAAAAACAAAACGAACAGTTGTTCCATCATTAAACAAAAAATGAAATGCCGAATGGTAAAGAGCAAAAAAGAAACGTGCTGTATTAACCCGATGAAGGGCCACTGGTGCTGGAGCCATGGAACCAAAAAAAATACAACAATGAAAATGAAAAAGCAGTGTTGTAAGTAATCTTTTTGAATACAGTATAAAAAAAATATTATATTATTTATAATGTTTTTTGAAGTGGTTTTGCACGTAATCTCACACAAATTAATTACCCATAATTGGAGAATTGAATTTTACAATATGCATGAAAATGGTGTTAACAATGCATTGAGTTTAATGGGTGCGTCCTATCCTCTCTTACGCATAAGTTCTCTATTTCTTCCATTTGCGTTTATTGATTTTCAGTGGACGCCGCTTTTAGTTGCGTGTTTTCTAATTTCTCTCTCTTCATAGGTATTTTTTCTACTTTGGTTGTATATGTCATTTAGTGATTACATCCAATTGCGCAAACTGAAAGAGACCAAAAACACGTACCCTTATTTCAATTCGGCAAACTATGTCCAACACAAAAAATTGTGCGCGGTTTTGGATACCACGGAAGTAGACGAATATGGTGATACAGTTCCCCAAAATTTGTTTAATATCCGAATTTTAGACGATATGAACAACTGCCCGCCAAACACGTATCGGGGAAAAATAACGACGCCGGTGATTAATTCGACGCCCAGAATGACCACGCAAAATGTGAAGACGTCGAAGCACCCGCGGTTCTAAAGTAGGGAAACCTACGGTTTCCCCTACGACCCCTTCCCTTTATGGGGCGGAGTATAGAAGGGGGGTTCATAATGACATTCCAACGGTTTTAATTATCATGGTAATATAAGATGCGGAGTAAAAAACAGGTTGTCAGAACCAATAAAAAGAGAACTCATAAAAGGAGATTTATTCAGAAACGGTTCTCCGGGGGAAACCCCGATTTTACCGTCATGACATTTAATGTGGAGTGCTGGGTGAACCAAATGAATCGGAAATTTTTTAAAAACTTTTTAGAAAATGATGACACCGACATCATTTCACAGTGGAAACAAATGAAAGACATATTTAAGGATGTGGATATCGCCTGCATCCAGGAAAATGCGCTCATTAAACAGAAAGACGGTTCGTTTAAAAACTTCATTGATAATATCGGGGATTTGAAGTTAATTTCTTCATGCCAGTCTCATGATTTTAATTGGCCACAAACCCAGGGTTTGTATGATGTTGGGAGTAAAATATCCAATTCAATATATTCAAAGTATACGAAAAAATCGTCAGCAACCGCGTCAGCAACTGCGTCGGCAACCGCGTCGGCAACAGCGTCAGCAACCGCTGCTCCATTGGAATCTCAATTAACCGAAGACGGTAAAACAACAATCGATGCACCTGGTAAACCACATCCACGGTGTTGGGCCATAAGCGAAATCCCAATTCATGGAAAACCAGTTAAGGTTGCGTCAATTCATTTAAGTGGCGGTAGATTTGACGATATAGCCGCTTTAACCAGTAATAATTTTTTGGTCAAAACCCATCAAATTCGTAAATTGTTGGAAGAAAAACCCGATATTGTTTGCGGCGATTTAAATACAAAATTAGTTCGTCCTGAAGAGGATACCTATTTGATTGAATTGTTGAAATCCAAGGACAAACAATTAACCGAATTAATTAAAAAAAAATGGCGTATATGGATGTATGGTTTAGATGAGATTTTTAAACAATTCGGATATGTCTCTGTTTTTGAAGGCAAAGAAGCCCCCGAGACATCCATTTTTGGCGGAACTGTGGATATGATTTATTACAATCCTCTTCTTCTAACTTGTTTCAAAAGTTATGCGGTGGATGGAGTAATGAAACCAGGAAAACGAATTTTGAGCGATCACGCTCCAATTAAGGCCGAATTCTCTTTTACAAAGTAAAATGTTTTTATATTCTATAATGCCCTACAAAATTCGCAAAGTTTCCAGAAAAAACTGCTATTCTGTGAAGAAATCTAAGGGGAAGAAAAGGCGCACCTTTTCCAAATGCACAACCATGAAGAATGCCAAATCCCAGGTCCGATTGTTGAACGCGATTGAACATAATCCCAACTTTGTTCCTAGAAAGAGATGAGCGAGTCCATTGTTGTAGAGAAGTGTGATTCAACAATATTTATAAAGAGATTAAACAAAAGATAATACAATACCATATTATGTACGCAAGAAGTTTCGTTGAAGTGGTGAATCGAATGTTGGAGCACATTCCCGAGGACGATGCATTGAAATCCAGTTTAATTAAACTGTCGGATAATTATTTATATATGGCGCCCGAAGTTACCCATCAAATATGGGGTATCGCCCAAAAGGAAATCATGAAGCGGTTTGACAAAACCAGCGCTCTCGATTTGCCAAATTGGGCGTTGACCATATTGAAAATCTGGGCAGACAAAGAATCGACCTAATTATTCACGTGCATCATGTTTTGAACCAAATTTATAATATCCAAATAATAGTCCATTGACGCGGTTATAAAATCGCCCTGGTAATAATCCGCGCGTTTCAATATGTTGTTGGTGTCATACGCGACGTACAAACCGAAAATGCCGATTCCCGCACCGGACAGCCATTTCTTATACTGACTGCCCTTTTCGGAAAAAAGGGCGAAAATGCGGGCAATCAAGAGAGAAAGAAGGGCGATAAACAACCCTACGCCGACCTGGTATCCCAGAACCGGAACCAATGCACCAACCACAAACATAATGGCAAAGACACCCATCGCGCCTAAAATACCATTGCGAATGACTTCTTCGCCGTATTTCTTTTTATACACGGCAGAAAGCCTGCCCAACACATACGAAAATAGAACAAACACGAAAAACTTAGCCCAGTATGGCAATTCGGTTGCGGCAATCACCAGCAATAACCCAATTGATCCGAAGAAGTACGGCCACCTATTTTCCGGAATCGGATAATTTTCCATAACATAATACGTTATGGCAAGTTGAACGAGCAAATTGGTAAAAATCTTTGCCAAAAATCCGCTATTTTTTACGAACAAATCGGAAGAACCGCCCCTTTGTCCAAGGCCTTTTGCAAATATGGATGAAAGAACCATTATATTGTTGTAGGTGAAAATATTTAGTTGTAGGTTTATAATATAATATTATAATGTCATTAGAAAAATCTACTCATATAAAATCAGGAAAGTATGTTTTTCAAATTAAGGAGAACACGCAAATACGCGATGAAGAGATTTTATACACCGCAATAAAAATTGGAGGAAATTATCCAGATTGTGTTAGTATTTTTATTTATTATAATAACAATAAACCATCAAATGCTAGTATGCCTCATTCAGAAGAATGTGCAACTACACACCTGGATAAAGGAGAGGGCTCCAGAATTATGATACAAACAATACTTGAATATGTGAGAAAAAATTATCCAACCATAAAAGAAATTAAATATGACGATATGTCATCCATTGAGTGCGCAACAGAGGAAGAACTGGCAGAAGCAACAAATCGCAAACGTGGCACACATTTGAAACCAATGTCTTTGTATAATTTATCCATTGCATATAACGGACAAACTTGGTATGAAAAATACTTTGGCGCAAAAAAAGTAAAAAAACACGAAAAATATAGAGAACGTGTTTCTACGTTATTGCAAACAAAGCCTCAACATTTTAATGAATTTATTAAAAATAGCAATGTGCCTCAAAATTTATGGGATGAGTTGTTCAAATTTTATGAAGGTGCCAAAACATATAGTGATTTTTTTCATTCCATACCGAAACCAGAAAGGTGTAGATTACTTCGCCCGTGGATTGATAAATTTATGACACATTATTTGGATGATATTATCAATTTTGGTTGGGTTATACCAATGACGATGAATGGTGGAAGGAAAACAAGAAAACGAATGTCTACATTTTATGTTCCAGATGGTGTTCGGCTAAGCACCAACTATCAAATGAATCTATCTATTTCTATGAATGACGTATAACCCCCTTTTATTTATTTGTATTTTAACAAATATATAAATACAATCGTAAAAACATATAATGAACCCCATCAGCGAAGAACAAGCGGTTGTTCTGAAACACATCAAGGCCGGAGAAAATGCCGTCGTGAACGCAGTTGCTGGTTCCGGCAAATCCACCACTGTTCTCTCGATTGCCGCCGCCATGAAATCATCCAAAATCATCCAGTTCACTTACAACTCCATGTTGCGCTACGAAATCAAAGAGAAAACGGAGGCGCTCGGAATCGCCAATCTGGATGTCCACACTTACCACAGTATGGCCGTGAAGTATTATAATGCCGGTGCATACACGGACACGGGTATCCGCCACATATTGGCCAATAAGGTGGCTCCGCGCATCCGCATTCCGAAGAAGGACGTGGTCGTCATTGACGAAGCCCAGGATATGACGTTTCTCTACTTCCAGCTCGTTGTCAAATTCACCATGGATATGAACCACCCTTTTCAACTCATCATTCTCGGCGATTTTATGCAGGGTCTCTACGAGTTCAAGGGCGCGGACACCAGGTTTCTCACATTGGCCGACCAATTCTGGTGTCATCACCCCCGCGTCAAATCCACCGTTTTCAATTCGTATGCTTTGAACACTTCTTACCGCATAACTGACCAAATGTCTTCCTTCATCAATGAGGCATTGTTGGGCGACGACCGGCTTCGCACATGTAGAGAGGGCCCGGTGCCGGTTTTTTACCTACGCAATAGTCGGCGGAACCTGGAGAACACGGTGGTGTTCCATATCAACCAATTGTTGGCGTCGGGGGCTATGCCCAGTGATATTTTCATTTTGGGCGCCTCCGTCAAAGGTCCGAACAGTCAGATCCGCAAAATGGAGAATATTCTGGTGAGTCAGGGGATTCCGTGCCACGTCCCGATGTTTGAATCGGACAATGTAGATGAGAAAATCATCCAGAAGAAGGTGGTTTTTTGCACGTTCCATAGCGTGAAGGGGCGACAGAGAAAATACGTTTTTGTGATGGGATTTGACCAAGGATATATGCGGTTTTACGGGAAGGATTTGGACCAGGACCAGTGTCCCAGCACTATTTACGTGGCTTGTACAAGAGCCACTCACGGTTTATTTTTGCTGGAGCGCAACGAATTTGATACGGACAAACCACTCGAGTTTTTGAAGAAGACCCAGTCGGAAATCAAGCGGATGAAGGCGGTGGAGTTCAAGGGCACGCCGTATTTTCCCGTCTACGAGATTCCGGAGAAGGCGGTGGAAGACGCAGTCAAACATTTCATTACGCCCACCGATTTGATAAAATTCATTCCCGAAGCGGTCTTGGAAGAAATCACGCCGTATTTGAACCAGATGTTTCAGGTCATAAGACCCAAAGGTCTGGAGATAGACATTCCCACGGTTTTGGAGACGGAGCAGGGGTATTTTGAAGAGGTCAGCGATTTGAATGGGCTCGCTATCCCCGCAATGTATTACGATTTCTTGAACAGCATTTGGGAAGAGGGTGCGACCAACGTTTTGTACCAAAACATTTTGATTATCTTGGACGAGTTCAAGGACCACGAGCACAAGTTTTTGAAAGAGATTGCCACCAAATTGCCGGCCAATTTCACAAAACCCGCGGAATACCTTTTCTTGGCCAATGTTTATACCGCGTTTCAAGAGAAACTGTATTTCAAGCTCAAACAGATTGGGGAACACGAGTACAACTGGATTACGGATGCAATGATGGAGAGAGCCAAAGTGCGTCTAGAGAAAACGGTCGGTTCAGAATGCAAAGAGAGCAAACCACTCATAGAGAAAACGATTATTCACCAGTCGCAAGAAATGGAACACGAGGCGATTGATAATTATTTGCAGGAGTATTTTGAGGAGGGGGTGCATTTTCGCTTTACGGCGCGGACCGATTTGATTACTTCCGACGCGGTTTGGGAAATCAAGTGCGTGAGAGAAATCACGATGGACCATCAATTGCAGGTGGTGATTTACGCATGGCTCTACAAGTTGCTAGGGTATCCAGAGAAGAAATTCAAGATATTTAATATCCGAACCAACGAGATTCAAGAATTAAATGCGGATATGGAGGAATTGGATTTCATTGTGATTTCTCTGTTGCAAGGGAAGTACCAGAAGGTTGCCAAGTTGTCAGATGAAGAGTTTTTAGAAATGAACCGAGGTGTCTTTTAAACCAATGAAGAATTAAAATGGGACATTTTAATTCTCCAAGGGTCAGATATCAGTAACGATTTGAAATGACGCCCTAAAGGGCGTCCCATTTTAAATGTTCACTGGTATAAATTTATTAACAAATTATATAGAAATGAACAAACAAATCTTATTGATTTTACTGGGAACGATTATGTATATAGCGTATAGATATTTTAAACGCAACTCTCTTAAAGACCTGGATGGCCCCACATATGCAGTTGCTGCGCTCGGACTGTCAATAATTTATATGGTTTTTAGAGACAAATATAAATTATTTCACATAAACCACTACTTAAATAGGAGGAATTAAAAGGCGTAGGTTTCCCTACAAACTTTTGAAGAAAGTTTTAACGCCTTCTCCAATTTCTTTGAGCGCTTCTTCTGCGGTATCTTGGAACACCGGTTGCCGATAGAACGATTCAAGCAGTTGCATGTTCTTGCACATATTGAAAATACGGCCCGCGACTTCTGTTGTGTTGCTTTCGTTCAAAAACAGAATGCGGTCCTTGTTGAAAACCCGCTGGTCAATGTCGTCTAAGTTTCCGAAATAAATAGGAATCGCCCCTCCAAGACAACAATTCATCAATTTCTCTGTGATGTACCCCGGATGACACTCGCCAAAATTCTCGGAACAAATGTTGAAAACAAATTGTTTCAAATACTCGGATGTTCCAAGTCGGTCCACTTCCTCGTTGGAACAATTGTTCGCTAATCTGCCCGGGCAAACCACGTGCATAAAATTGGACAATTCTCTCAGAATCGGTAGACGCGTATTCCCCGGATCGTGTCTATTTATCAAGGTGCATAATTTCTTTCCTTCCAATAAGGATGTAGAGACGAAAGCGTTGGTCTCTTTGAATTGCGTGGTCATCGTTGCATACATCGGGTATTTTATCCATTTGCCCGGTTTGTTGGCGATGCAACCGATTGCAAAGTCGTACATATTATTTGCAAAAATCTGGTCAGAAAGACGCGTGAACCTGAATTTGCCGATGGGTTCGCCCACGTAGAGGATTCGTGGGCCTTTGAACCCCATTATTGCGGGTATCTCTGCATCTTGGACAAAATTGCCAATCAGCAAAACATTGGATTCGCGAATGTCAAAGACGATTTTGTCTTCAGATGAGAAGAACCGAGAGAGTATGTCGGTTTTGGGAAACCCGGGGCTTCCATATTCAAACCCTATGTGGAACATGCGGATGGGCATTGTTGATTAACTATTCGTAGAGAAAATCTTTATATTTTTCTCTACGACTTATATAAATGCGATTGTTGGAATATACGTTATTGACCATTGCAGTGGCGTTCATCATCCAATTCTGGGTGCTAAGTGCAATCACATCGAATAAACCTCAGAACACTATGGGTAAATTTTATCTGTCAATGGTGTCTGGTTGCATTGCTGGCATTTTAGAAGTAATGATTTACGACACCTATAAGAGCACCGTATCATTGTTTTTCTATTTGGTATTATGTCTTTCTCTTTACTTGGTCATTTATTTTTTCAGGAATTCGTGGTGGGTTGATGACGCGGATTATTTGAAGCAAATGATGGAGTCGCATTCCAGGGAAATGCTTTTGTCGCAGATGGTTTTGAAAAAAACGGAGAATCTTCAAGTGCGAACGGTTGCGACGAATGCCGTGAATCGCAGGAAGAGAGATATGGACGTGATTGCCAAAATGCTGGATGATTCAGATAAAGAAGCAAAAGCGCCGATAACCAAGACGAATTTGTTCAATTATATGAACGTAGGACGCAGAGACCCGCCGTCAAAGGAAGAGTTTGCAGAGAAAAGGTCTCTTTAACAATCAATATTCAATGTTTCTTCTGTTTTTTATAGTCCCAACCATTTCTCTGCATTGTTTCTTGAATTTGTGCTTCTTTGGAAATCTGACAATTCCAATTATTATTATATACGCAATCAAACACTATAATGTCAAGTTCTTGTTCGTCTCCCAACCTTTTATTTTTTATTACTATTGTATAAATGCACCGAAAAACCAGAAAAGTCCGCGGCGGTGTTCATATTATACGCAATTATACCCCAAAAACTGCTATTCAATATTTCATAAAACACGCAACGTTCTCTCTTTTTAGCGACGAAGGTTCAACAAGTATAATGATTAAGGGTACATTGAACCAAGACATTGAAAGTCCGTATCGTATGGTTCGTACACAATGTTTTCACTATCCAGT